>MDSY01103338.1_pt1 | contig 10703 bp, 11 predicted proteins | sample 811131 | NCBI WGS metagenome assembly MDSY01 (sample SAMN05326643, study PRJNA326480) | marine metagenome | isolation source: seawater | place: Atlantic Ocean: South West | collected 2010
CCGCTCTTCAGCTTCATCTGCAAAAGGGTAGATATCTATTTGAGACTCTGCATGGGTCATTGCACCGCTCAATATGAGCAAGCTAACCCAACAAGAAAAAAGTATGGATAAAGGTCTAGCGCAAAATATTCGGGATAATATGCTCATCAGCGCCCTGCACCTGATTGCCCGCGCATTTCAATCTCAAGCGCCTCAAATCTCGGCACCAGTTCGTTTTCCCAAATGCGCAGGTTAATATCACCAACTCGTTTATAAACCACTTCTCCGGCTGCGTTGAGCAAAAAAGTTTCTGGCGCGCCATACACACCTAACTCAATACCCAACGAGCCGTCACGGTCATCAAGCACATAGTCATAGGGGTTTCCATATTGCACCAGCCACTGGGTCGCGCGTTCGGGAGTGTCTTTGTAATCTACCCCCACCATCAGCACATCGGTTTCGGCAGCAATACGCATTAACTGTTCGTGCTCGCTCTTACACGTAGGGCACCATGTGGCCCACACATTGACCAGTACCGGCCGCCCGAGCAACTCAGCTTTAGTGATTTTAACCCCTGGTTGCAAAAGCAAAGTAGCGGAGAACTCTGGGAAGGGCTTACCCAGCAGCGCCGACGGCAATTGGTTTCGCGCATCTAAACTAAAGCCCAGGTAACCCAGAGCCAAAATCGAAATGAATATACCCAGAGGCATAAAAAGACTGGCGCGACTCATACTTGTGCCTGTACTCCAGCTGTTCTGGATGCAGCTTTAAGCGGAATTTTGCGCTCGCGTGCCCGCAGGCTTTGATACCTTCGATCAAAAATCGCCACAACACCGCCTAGCGCCATGAGGAGTGCACCTAACCATACCCAACGCACCAAAGGCTTGTAGTGCAAGCGTATTGCCCAGGCTCCATCTGCCAGCGGTTCACCAAGCGAGACATAGGTATCTGCCAATAGCCCTGCCTGAATACCAGCTTCAGTCATCACATTATTACCCGCAAAATAGCGGCGCTTTTCTGCCCGTAACTCGTAGCTTCCAGCAGCCTCTGGCTCTACCAGAAAAACACCCTGTTGCGCCGAATAGTTTGGCCCTTTGGCCTCTACAACACCTAAAAATGTCACGCGCTGATTAGCCAGCATAACTGAATCCTGTGGTGCCATGCGCACGTCTGACTCTTCAGACTGAGAAGCGGTAATCGCAATACCAATTATACAGACCGAAAAGCCTAAGTGCGCTAACGACATACCTATGTAAGCCATTGGCAGGCTAGCGCCCTTTCGCAACCGCTTAAAAAGATCGGCAGTGTGACTAAGTACCACCCAGGTTCCTAAGCCAACAGCGGTGGCAACCACTACTGAAGTTGGGTCTAACACGAACCAAATAAGTACGGTAAATACCGCCGCTAAGAGCAAACTAATTCCTGCTGGACGTAAAGCCTCGACTTTGGTTCGCTTCCAATTCAATAGCGGCAAAATAGACAGCGCAATCGCTAGCAACAAGCCCAAAGGAACAAAGAACTTATTGAAAAAAGGCGTGCCAATCGATATACGGCCACCAGTGATCGCTTCATAACCAATAGGCGCCATCGTGCCCCAAAGGACAACCGCTAAACTAACAATCAAGATCACATTATTAATGAGCATAAAAAATTCTCGACTCAAAAAATTGTAAGCTACTTGGGTAGAATTTTGACCCGCGCGCAGCGCATACAAAGTCAACGAACCACCCACCACTAAAGCTAAAAAAATCAAAATATACATGCCGCGCTCTGGATCAACCGCAAAGGAATGCACTGAGGTCAGGACCCCTGATCGAACAATAAATGCACCGAGCAAGGAAAATGAGAAACCGGTAATCGCCAAGAGCAACGTCCAACTCTTAAAGGTACCGCGCTTTTCAGTCACAGAAAGCGAATGAACCAATGCAGTCGCCGCCAACCACGGCATAAAGGAAGCGTTTTCTACTGGATCCCAAAACCACCAACCACCCCAACCTAATTCGTAGTATGCCCACCAACTGCCCAGTGTAATGCCAGCAGTCAAAAAGGCCCATGCCATATTGGTCCAAGTGCGCGACCAGCGCGCCCATGCGGAGTCAACTTGTCCTTCTAGCAGTCCGGCCACAGCAAAAGCAAAAGGCACAGCCAGACCAACATAGCCCATGTATAGAAGTGGTGGGTGCACAATTAAACCAAAATCTTGCAGCAGCGGATTCAAATCAGCGCCATCTGCAGGCGTCATGGGAATTAGGCGTATAAAAGGATTACTAGTGAACAGAGAAAAGCAAATAAAGCCCAAATTGAGAAGCGCCATAATGCCAAGTACTTTGGTAAAAAAGCTGACCGGATATTGCTGGCCACGCAAAGTGAGTGCCAGCATCCACCCGCTCATAATCAAAATCCAAAGCAAGAATGAGCCTTCATGACCCCCCCACGTGGCACTGACCTTATAATACCAAGGCATCAACGAGTTGGAATTATTGGCTACGTAAGCAACAGAAAAATCATCGGTTGCAAAGGAAAAAACCAACGCACTAAATGACAGCAGAGTTAGTGCAAATTGACCCACGGTCATAGACACAACGCTGCGTTGCAGAAGCGTATTACGGGTATTAGAGAGACCTATTAGGGCGGCGAACAAACTTAAAGAGCCTGCAATTACTAGACTAAAATGCCCTAGTTCAGGAATCACAGTGAATCCCCTTTTCTAGCTCTAGGATCTATTGATGGCGGTGGTTTATAGGACTGCGGACCGGCCTGCATATCAATATCTAACAGCTCTGGGGGCATATAATTTTCATCGTGCTTCGCTAGCACTTCTTCGGCTTGAAAAACGCCTGTAGCGTCCATTTTTCCTTCAACTAAAATACCCTGACCCTCGCGAAATAGGTCAGGCAAGATCCCGGAATAAGCCACGGCGAAAACTGCGCCTTGATGGTCGGTCAATTGAAAATCTACCGCTAAGGAGGTGCCACTGCGCTGTACGCTGCCATCTAACACCATGCCGCCCGCTCTGACTTTTTGGCCAGGGGGAATCTTGCCGGCTACGACATCTGCCGGTGGATAAAACATATTCATGTTTTCGCCTGAAACCAAAATCAATAAGCTGGTCACCCCAGTGGAGATTATGAGAAGGAAGAGAGTTAAATATAGGCGATGTTTACGTTTCGGATTCATTGCCAACCTCCTCTTTTATTTGCACGCCGGAGATCTGCTCCGCTTGCCTACTCAACATTGCCCAACGAATATTCTCTTCAACATTAAGCGCCGTCCTCCGGGTAATAAAAAATGCGCTCAGCAATACCACCAATGTAGAACCGTACGCCACCCAAACATACAGTCCGTGGCCGCCCATGCGAAGAAATTCAGCAAAAGAATCGAAGTACATTTTCAGCCTTTTTCACGGTTGGATGAGGAAGGTTTGGCCGAGTTGACTAAAACACCTTTGCCTTGCATTAAATCGGCAACCCAGCGACTAGAAGATTCGCGCGTTAGCACTTCAAAGCGCATACGCGACAATACTTGGTGCCCAGCAAAGCAGTAAAAACCTAGCACCATAATCAGTAGCGGCAGCCACATCTCTGCAGGCATAGCGGGTTTTTCGGTTAGTGAGAAAGAAGCTGATTGATGCAGAGTGTTCCACCACTCAACCGAGTATTTGATAATAGGAATATTTATCGTACCCACCAAGCTGGCCAACGCACTCGCCCGGGCACGTAAATTCAAGTCAGGAATGGCTTCACGCAGCGCATAAATGCCAATGTAAAGGAACAGTAGTATCAGCGTAGAGACTGTGCGCCCATCCCACTCCCACCAACTGCCCCAAGTGGGCTTACCCCAGACGCCGCCGGTAAACAGAGCCAATGCGGTTAAAATCATGCCAAGTGGAAGACAGGCGCCAATTGCCACATCGGTCAGTTTCATGCGCCAAACAAGGCCAATAAATCCCGCCACGCCCATACCAATGTAAAGGCTTTGCGCCACCATAGCTGCCGGCACATGGACGTACATAATTCTGAAACTATTGCCCTGTTGATAATCTGCCGGAGCAAAAGCAAGCCCCCACACAACCCCTGCTACCAACAACAAAAATGCGCTCGCACCAAAAAAAGTCACCCAACCTGATGTCATCTGATAAAACCACCGGGGGGAACCTAGCTTGTGCCAATACTCTTTGAGTTTCTGGTTTAGCTTCACGCTAACGCTGCCTCTGATTAATAAAGGTTAAACAAATAATTTTAAGAGTTTTGAACACAGACAATTACTGCATCTCAACGCTGATTTTTAAACCAGCTAACGCCGCAAACGGCGATACGAGGAGAGCCGCCAGCGTGATTAAGGCCAGCCAATAAATCTGGTAGGAATAGTTTAATCCGGCACTGGCAGCGTTGACTATATCTGTGCCAAAAATAAGTACCGGCAGAAACAGTGGCAATACCAATAACGCTAAAATTATACCGCCGCGACTAAACCCTACCGTGATGCCTGCACCAATACTGCCAAGCAGGCTCAGTGCCGGCGTACCCAATAATAACGCCAGCATAGTACCGGGCACAGCCGACCAAGACAGCCCTAACAGTGGCCCAATAACAGGAGTAGCGAGCACGATAACCAAGCCAGTGCCCATCCACTGCACAAAAATTCTAATCAACACCGCGACAAAGGGCACATCCGCCATAATCATTACTTGCTCTAAAGTGCCGCTGTCGTAATCTCGACGGAACATAGCGTCTAAGGACAGCAGTTGAGTAAACAAAACTAACACCCAGAGAATGCCGGATGCTCGTTCAGACGATTCTGCCACCAACTGCGGCGCAGCTATTGCAAACAGCAGCGTGCTCAGCAGCAAAAATGCCAATGGATTAACGATACTAGATCTCGCCCGCAGCAGTATCCTCCATTCCCGCAAAAGCAGCGCGCCTACCATGATAAAGCCTGTTCCAACTGCGGCCTTAAGTTCAAAATTGTTTTCTGCGGCACGTTCAAATCAGTATGGGTAGCGCAAGCGACAATGCCGCCGGATTGGCAATGTTCAGCAATAATCTCATTGAGCAGGCGTTGGGCATTCGTATCTAGTGCCGTGAGGGGTTCATCCAGCAACCAAACCTTTCGTGGACTAAGTATCCAACGAATCATGGCTACACGACGCTGTTGTCCCGCGGACAGCTTGCCACAGGGTGTGTGGACTAAAGGTAATATACCCAACCTAGATGCAAACGTTACTGCTCGCGAGGGTTCGAAGGAACAACCCTCTAGCCCGGCAAACCAGGCGAGGTTTTCGAGAGGGGTCATTAATTCGTCTAGGCCCAAGCGGTGGCCTTGGTAAACTCCCGGTGGGCAGTCAAAACCACCACTATACTGACTGTGCAAACCAGCTAAGGTTCTCAGTAAGGTCGATTTCCCTACGCCGTTTGCGCCCAAAATTTCCAAACAGGTACCGGCTTCTACAGCCAAATTCACTTCTGCAAATAGCACTCGCCCATCACGTTGGCAAACAAGGGAGTCAAATTGCAATGTAAGCGAATCTGTCACGATATGAGTCTGCATAGATGTTCTTGAGCAAACAATATTCTACCCCATATTACTCGACTACAGGCGCTAAAGTGGCCGCAATCTGGAAATATAGGGGCATTAAGCCTAGTCCAGAATATATCGGGCACCGAGATAAAATTGACGTGGCAGCGCAGGGAAATAACGATAGTTGCCAAAAGCAAAGTCTGCCCGATCAGCATAACGCTCATCCAGCACATTCATCACTCGCAAAGAAAGTTCTGCTTTGTCAGTGGCCTGCCACTGGACGCGCCAGTTCAGAACAAAGTGCCCGTCGTATTTCGCAGTATTTGCAGCGTTAACATAATGGGAGCCTACACCGCTTAATTCTAGCTCTTGCTCTGCACGCTCACCCAACTTAGAACTCCATCGCACCTGACCTAACCAGCGCGGGGCAGAGTCAAGGAAGTTGCCATCAGAGATTTGTTCACGCCCGTCAGCTGCACGGTCAAAGTCATATTTGTGTTCAGCGTAGCTGGTGACTAAGTCAAATCTATGCGATCCGACCTTTATGTTACCAGAGAACTCAACCCCTACTGAGCGAGTGCGACCATCACTGACGTTGAAGGCTTCAGAATCGCGCAAGATAAAGTTACGTGTTTTTTCTGCGAAAGCTGCCACCCTCAAATTTTCATTTTTGTATCCTACTTCCAATGCGTTCAGGCGTTCACTATTAAGGTCTGCAATGGTTTGCCCACCACGTAATCTGTAGAGCTCTGTCACCTGAGGGGGACGGAAACCGGTGCTCATTGTTGCGTAGGCCATCGATGCGTCAGCTAGATCACGTTCAAAACCAATGCGCGCACCGACATTACTAAAGTCGTCTTCTCGATTTGCAGGGCGAGTGTACAAGCACCCTCCTCGACTACAGGTTGTACCGTCATCCCGAGTGTTACCGATAATATGGTTGTTACTGTAATCGTAATTTAAGTACTCGAGGCGCAGACTGTTGATTACGCGCCAATCATCAGAAAGACTGTGAACTAGGTCATAAAATCCAGCAATTAGCTGGCTGTCTACATCGTAGTCATAATGCAAACCCGCCGGGCGAGTCGCCACTAAAAAAGCGCTGCCAGTAGTTGGTGATGCTTGGAACTCTCTCAATCCACCAGACATAAACTCAATTTGACCGCCCAAATTAAGCTGGGTATCGGAACGACTAAGATCGTAGTCGACAATCAAGCCACCACTGGTTTGGTTATTATCTTCTAGCGGTTGACCCGGTAAAAAGTGCTGTAAAAATTGCATCTTTGAACGGCGCAGATACGGCTTCAATGTCCACGCATCTTTTTGGAGTTCAGAGTTAATTCGTCCGGACCAAGCGTCTCTAAAGGCTTCGGGGTTGGGGTTTGATTTGCGCAATACCGAATCATCATAAGATTCAAAGCCGCCCACATAGCCGCCGGTTTCTTGATTTAGCAGAGTCATGGTCGCTTGGTTTTTGACTGCCCAACCTGCCAAATCTGTTAAGTGGCTCAGGTGTAATTTCTGCTGGCCATACCCAGAATCTGCGCGATAACCACCGGAGCTCGCGGTAACCAAAGAAATACCGAATTGGTGATCCCCGACTTGCGTGTTCGCTTGCAGACTCACTCGATGAAAATCGTAGGGCCCCACTTCAACACCAACGACGTTTTCACTGGGTACAGGGGTAATGACGTTGACCGCTCCGTGGAGCGCGTTGCCTCCTAAAACTGCACTAGCTGGGCCGCGCCATACTTCAATGGCAGCCGCCTGCTCGGTATTTAATTCGAACAAATTATTAATATTACAGAAGCCGTGGGGACGCAGAGGAATGCCGTCTTCTAGGAAGGCGAACTCGCCGCAGGCACCAGAACCGGTATAAATAGAAGAACGAATAGCCGTTAGGTGTTCTTGTCCAGAACCTTTATTTACCCAAACGCCAGCCACTCTATTCAACAGGTCGCTGGGGTGCGTTGCTGCGACCTTCGCAATTTCATCACTATCCAAGACCGTGATACTGCCACTGGTGCCGAGCCGGGCTTGGATAGAACCGCTACTGATCACTATGACTTCTTCTATCGCACTATCGACTGCCTGCGTCCTCCACTCGTCTGCAATAACACCGAAGGGCAACGTTGCAGCCCCGACTAATGCTAGCGTGGAGAGACTTTGGATTATTTTTTTTGTGCCCGACATACAACTATTCCCTAGAGAAGCTTCAAAATTTGCGAGGAACCTTACCGAGCATTCGCGCCCCTTGCAATTATCCCGACCGAAAATCGAAAAATGTCTAAAAGACGAGCCTCGAAACTCAGTAAAGATAGCAGCCGAGTCGAACAAGAATTCTTGCTAGGGGTCAACTATGTCCTGCAACCTGGTTTGGAAGAATAGGTCAAAGCTTTGCCCTGGCTCTAAGGGTTTTAGATGGTCCCAGCGTAACCAGCGCCAACCACCTGCTTGACCTGCCTGAGAGGAAGCGGCAACGAACTTCTGTCCATCAGCCGACACAGAGAAAGCATTAAGAATATCGGTTTGCAAGAATGATTCGGGCGCCAAAATACAGCCTTGGGGAACCTTATCTTCTATCCGTAGATGCCCAACAGGTACAGTGTATTGACCATTATTTTTTACCTTCAGCGAATAAAGTAGTTTATCGCCAGGCGCTACAAATGCCGCTTCTACCCACTCATAACCAGACTCAACGATGACATTTGTCCACGGCCTATTTACACCTTGGGCATTCTTCCCCAGTACTGACTTAACCTTTACTACGGACGCCACAACCTGCTGTTTGTACACAGCGCTAGTAATAGAGACTTGCGCGCTGACACTGCAAACCCAAAAAGTGGCGATAAACCCAACACTACATAACGAAGATGCTTTTAACGAAGATACTCTCACCAATTTCCCAATACCTCTGCTGTTAACGGGCAATCATACTCTTTGCCTTTACCGCCTGTTCGGTCGTTTAGCTAAACTGTGTTAGCCCGAGGCCAACACTATGTCTATGTGTTCGTTCTCTGGGTAATAACAAATTTCTGCATCGCCCTTGCGTAACATCGCTATAACCCGCTGACGCTTCTCATCTAATGTATAGTCATGGTGACCATAATCCGTTCCTTCACGAAGAATAAACGCATCCACTACTCCTAAGAGGGCTGTCTTTGATAACTCATCCAAGGGTACGGTAATCATGTTTTCATTGTCCGCATGGGGCACACTCGACTACTGAACCTCGGTGATATCAATACTTCGTCTCTCTATCTCCAGCGCCTCAACGCTGCGATTATCAGCAATCAACCCTTCAAAGTCATAGTGCCGTCTGTCGCCCAAATGAGATAACGTTACACTATTAATACTGCGGGCAACGTTCTCTACCCGGCCTGGATTGCTCTGATCCCAACCTACTAACATTTCTTTGATCACCTGACGCTGTAGGTTATCTTGCGAGCCACACAAATTGCAGGGAATGATGGGATATTGAGCATAGTCTGACCACTTACTGACTAATGACTCTCGGCAATAATAGAGTGGACGGATCAAAATATTGCGACCATCGTCGCTGCGCAGCTTAGCCGGCATTGCCTTGAGCTTGGCGCCATAAAACATGTTCAATAGCAGCGTTTCTACAACGTCGTCAGCGTGGTGACCCAACGCAATTTTGGTAGCGCCAATTTTTTGCGCGTGGTTGTATAAAATGCCTCTGCGCAGCCGCGAGCATACTGGACAAGTAGTCTTTCCTTCTGGAGTTAACCTCTTAACGATACTGTAGGTATCTTGCTCGATAATGTCATAGGGCACGCCTACCCTGTCCAAATATTCAGGCAGAATCTTTTCTGGAAATCCGGGTTGCTTTTGGTCCAAGTTGACCGCCACCACCTCAAAACTGATCGGCGCGTGCTGCTGAAAACTCAGCATCATATCTAATAGCGTGTAAGAATCTTTCCCGCCAGAAAGGCAGACCATAACTTTGTCGCCTTCTTCGAGCATGGCGTAATCGGTTAACGCCTCACCGACTAGTCGCCGCAATTTCTTATGGCACTTGTTTTTTTCGTACTGACCTTTACGTGGATCCGTAATGCTCGACCTGTGTAAACCCATCTTTCAACCTTAATTAGACCACCTGATAAAGCAGTCCTTCACACAAGTGACGCACCGCGGCTTTAGTTTAACCCGCGAAGCACCATCATGGGTGGGGTATCTACCAAACTTCTACTGCCCAATAAGCCCACAGTTGCGATAATCAGCGCCCCGGCCACCGGCCCCAATAGCCAAATCCAGGGATGCAGCGACGCGCTGAGATTAAATACCTGGCTCTGCAAGATACCTACGGTTAACTCGGCGCCAAACACCGCAACAATGCCAGCAAAGGCGCCTAAAAGAAGAAACTCTGCCGCTAAAGAGCTGCCAATTAGCTTTCGGCTACCGCCCAGAGCGCGAATAAGTGCGTGTTCAGACATCCGAGAATCTTTACTTGCTTGGATACTGGCCACTAGCACTAAGCAACCGCTAATTAATACCAAACCTAACACTAACTCCACTGCTTGACTGACCTGAGCGACAATCTCCTGAATTTGCGCTATCAACGCATCGATTTCAATCACAGTAATGGTTGGATATGCCGTTAACAACTCGTTAAGAAACCGCTTATCTGAGCGCTGCAAAAAGAAGCTCGTCATATAAGTTGCAGGAAAGTCTTTCAGCGCACCAGGAGAGAAAATGATGAAAAAGTTAGGGCTCATACTCTCCCATTCTAATGTGCGAATACTGGTCACCTTAGCCATGATCTGCTGACCACCAATATCAAACTGCAGGTCATCTCCCAAAGAGATCCCCCAACTTTTAGCATAGTCAGCTTCTAGCGACACCTCAGGTGCGACTGTGCCTTCGGCCCACCATTGCCCTTCTACAATGGCATTACTTTCGGGAGGGTCAACAATCCAAGTTAAATTGCGTTCAGAAGTCAGCCGCGAGCCGCCGCGCTCACGCTGCAAACCGTCTTGCCATAGTTTGGCAGAAATGTCGTTCACCCCGATAACACGCCCACGAATCATCGGGTACAAAAAGTCTCCTTGAGTGGCACGTTTCTCTACCAGCTGACGAACACCGTCCACCTCATCTGCGGCAATGGTCATCACGAAGTGGTTGGCCGCATTCTCTGGAATCTGCGAGCGCCACTCAGTAATCAAAGCAGTCCGGATAAGGACCAA
>MDSY01005087.1_pt1 | contig 10702 bp, 4 predicted proteins | sample 811131 | NCBI WGS metagenome assembly MDSY01 (sample SAMN05326643, study PRJNA326480) | marine metagenome | isolation source: seawater | place: Atlantic Ocean: South West | collected 2010
TCAATTAAATATAGGTTGAATAATAAAATACCAATGCGTAACTTAAACCAAGATATTTATAGATGCCTATTACCAAACCTGTTAGAAATACAGCGTGTTAGTTTTTGTTGGTTTCTTGAAAAAGGTTTACTCCAAGAACTTGAAAATTTTACAGCCATCCGCGATTATTTAGGGGAATTAGAGTTAAGTTTGTCGGCAAAACAATATAAAATTAAACGACCTAAATATTCTCTTGCAGAAGCCAAGAGACGTGATACCACCTATAGCATACGTATATATATAATTGCAAAACTGGATTATCTAGTTACAACAGAAAGTAAAAAAGGTGAAGTCTTTTTAGGGGATATCCCATTAATGACTAATGAAGGTACTTTTCTTGTAAATGGTATTGAACGAATAATTATTAATCAAATTGTTCGTAGTCCAGGTATTTATTATAAACGTGAGGCAAGCAAGCAAAATTCATACCTCTATACTGCTAGTTTGATATCAAACCGAGGGACGTGGGTTAAATTTGAAATTGATAAAGACGAATTAATACATGTTAAAGTAGATAAAGCAAAGAAGTTATCTGGTTATGTATTCTTAAAAGCTTTAGGCTTAACAAACCAGGAAATTTTAGATAGTCTTAACCAACCTGATTATTTCCATAAAACATTACAAGGTACTGAAATAAATACCCTAGATGATGCTTTCTTAGAGGTACACCATAAGCTTCGCCCTGGCGAGCCTGCGACCGTAAAAGGTGGACAACAATTACTTTATTCACGTTTTTTTGATCCTAAACGTTATGATTTAGGCTACGTTGGCCGTCATAAAATAAACCAAAAGTTAAACCTAAATACAAGTGAAGATATCCGTATATTAATTCCAAATGATGTATTAGCCATTATTAATGAATTAATTAATTTTCGCTTAACACCTACTGTTGAAGATGATATTGATCATCTAGGGAACCGTCGAATTCGTTCTGTTGGTGAATTACTGCAAAACCAAGTACGTATTGGTTTAAATCGGTTAGAAAGAATTGTCCGTGAACGAATGACTATTTGTGAACAAAAGTATTTACGAGTAAATATTTTAATTAATCCTAAACCACTTGTTTCATCAATTCGTGAGTTCTTCGGTTCAAACCCACTATCGCAATTTATGGACCAAACTAACCCTCTAGCTGAATTAACACATAAGCGTAGATTGTCGGTACTTGGCCCTGGTGGTATTACCCGTGATCGAGCTGGGTTTGCAGTTCGTGATATTCACCCAAGTCAATATGGTCGTATCTGTCCTGTTGAAACGCCTGAAGGTCCTAATGCCGGTTTAATCGGGTCATTAGCAACTTATGGTCGAATTAATTCCTATGGGTTTATTGAAACTCCATTTTATCAGGTACATAATGGGCGTGTTATAAAGTCAACATTCCCAATTTACCTAAATGCAACCGAGGAAGACCAATATCGATTAGCTGCCGGCGATTTATTAATTACTAATACAAACTTTATAACAGGTTCTCGAATTCCTGTTAGGTATCGGCAGGAGCTAATAACAGTAAGTCCAGAAGATGTTGATTACATTGCTATTTCACCGATTCAAGTTGTATCTTTAGCAGCATCACTTATTCCCTTTTTGGAACATGACGATGCTAACCGTGCTTTAATGGGGTCAAATATGCAGCGACAATCTGTGCCATTATTATACTCTGAATCGCCACTTATTGGTACAGGCTTAGAAGGTCAGACGGCGCGAGATTCAGGGATGACCATTCTTAGTTTACATAATGGAAAAGTAAGTCGTTTAAATGAGGGTCAAATCTTTGTAAAGGATAAAAAGGGAACAACCGTTAAGTATGTTTTAAGTAAATATCAACGTTCAAACCAAGATACCTGTATTAACCAACAACCCTTAGTAACTATTAATGAAAAAGTTTTAACTGGCCAAGTTTTAGCTGATGGGGCTTCTACTCAAGGTGGAGAGTTAGCTGTTGGACAAAACATTCTAATAGCTTATATGCCCTGGGAAGGGTACAATTACGAAGATGCTTTTGTCGTTAGTGAACGTTTAATCTATGAAGATTTATTTACATCAATACACATTGAAAAGTTTGAGATTGAGGTTCGGCAAACTAAGCTAGGCATGGAAGAAATAACGAAAGATTTGCCTAATGTAAGTGAATCTTCAATTCGTCATTTAGATGAAAATGGTATTGTTAATATTGGTGCCTGGGTTGAATCTGGAGACATTTTAGTTGGGAAATTAACACCAAAAGGCGAATCTGATTATCCACCAGAGGGTAAGTTATTACGGGCCATTTTTGGAGAAAAGTCACGTGATATTCGAAATACTTCATTAAAGATACCTCATGGAACCTGCGGTCGGGTGTTAGATGTTAAAATATTTTCTCGAAGTAACCGGGATGATCTACCGCCTGGAACAAATGAAGTAATCAAAGTTTATATAGCACAAACACGGAAAATTCAAATTGGAGATAAAATGGCTGGACGCCATGGTAATAAAGGTATTATAAGTAAAATTCTTCCACGACAAGATATGCCATTTTTACCAAATGGGAAACCCGTTGATATTCTATTAAACCCTTTAGGTGTCCCATCTCGTATGAATGTTGGACAAATTTTTGAATGTTTACTTGGTTTAGCGGCAGATGAATTAAATGCACGTTTTAAAATTATTCCATTTGATGAAATGTATGGCGTTGAAGCTTCACGAGCACTTGTAAATAAGAAGTTACTCTTAGCAAGTAAGCAACAACCATGGTTATTCTCACCAGCTCATCCTGGAAAAGTTATGTTGCGGGATGGCTTGACAGGGCAGTATTTTGATAACCCAATTACGGTTGGGAACGCTTATATGCTTAAACTTGTGCATTTAGTTGATGATAAAATTCATGCACGCTCTACAGGTCCATATTCACTTGTTACACAACAACCTTTAGGAGGTCGTGCTCAACAAGGGGGGCAAAGGTTAGGAGAAATGGAAGTGTGGGCGCTTGAAGCCTTTGGAGCTGCTTATACATTACAAGAATTATTGACTATTAAGTCAGATGATATGCAAGGCCGTAACGAAACATTGAACTCAATTGTTAAAGGTCGGCCTATCCCTCGTCCTGGTACCCCTGAATCATTCAAAGTTTTAATGCGTGAATTGCAAGCTTTATGTTTAGATATTGCGGTTTATAAAGTGGGTGTCACAGAAGATACAAAACTTGAAGATAACGAAATTAATTTGATGGAAGAATTTACTGGAGTTACTAGTTCACAACAGACAAATCAAAATAGCAAAATAGATGGAACCTATATTAATAGTGATGTAGCTATTACACCTACTTTCTTTATGGATAGCCTTAAAGAAAACAACTAGTAAATTCACTTCTTGAACTTACTTTTTAGTATTAACAACAATTTAAATTTTTTGCTAGTGCAAGATTATGTTAAGGATAGAGAGATCTTTTGATTATGTAAAAATTAACTTAGCCTCGCCTGCAAGAATTCGCAGTTGGGGCGAACGAATTTTACCCAATGGACAAATTATTGGTGAAATTACGAAGCCTGAAACAATTAATTACCGGACATTAAAACCTGAGATGCATGGTTTATTCTGTGAGCGCATTTTTGGGCCAGTAAATGATTGGGAATGCCATTGTGGAAAATACAAACGAGTAAGGCATAAGGGTATAATCTGTGAGCGGTGTGGAGTAGAAGTTATCGAGTCTAATGTTCGCAGACATCGGATTGGTTTCATTGAATTGGCATCTCCTGTTACTCATGTGTGGTATGTAAAAGGCCGTCCAAGTAAAATTGCAACAATTTTAAACATTTCATTAAAAGAATTAGAACAAATTGTTTATTTTAACTCTTACATTGTGACTAATTCTGGCACAAGTACGGAATTGTCTACAAAGCAACTTCTTGGTGAAACAGACTGGGCAGCTTTTGATTATGCAAATGAAGGGAAGTCTGATGTAGAAATTTCAATTGGGGCGGAAGCAATCCAAACATTAATGGCTCAGATTAATCTTAAAAAAGAGTCTACTTTTTTAAGAACATCAATTCCTATGGCTAAAGGTCCTGATCGTGAAAAGTTAATTAAACGTCTTCGTGTAATTGATCAGTTTATTGCGTCAGATTGTGATCCTGCCTGGATGGTATTGAGTATTATCCCCGTTTTACCACCAGACTTACGCCCTATGGTTCAATTAGATGGGGGTCGATTTGCTACATCTGATTTAAATGATTTATACCGTCGTGTCATCAATCGAAATAACAGGTTAGCACGTTTACAAGAAATAATGGCACCTGAACTTATTATTCGTAACGAAAAACGAATGTTGCAAGAGGCTGTTGATGCTTTAATTGATAATGGAAAAAGAGGTCGAGCCGTAGTAGGATTAAATAATCGACCTTTGAAATCGTTGTCAGATATTATTGAAGGTAAACAAGGTCGTTTTAGACAAAACCTACTAGGTAAAAGAGTAGACTATTCGGGTCGTTCTGTAATTATCGTGGGTCCAGAATTAAAACTGAATCAATGTGGTTTACCACGTGAAATGGCAATTGAACTTTTTCAACCATTTGTTATTCACCGTTTAATATATGAAGGTTTAGTCAACAATATTAAAGCAGCAAAAAATATTATTCAGAAGAATGAAGCACTAGCGTGGAAAATACTTGCCCAAGTAATGAAAGGCCATCCAATTCTTCTCAATCGTGCCCCAACTTTACACCGGTTAGGGATTCAATCATTTGAACCAATTTTAGTAGAAGGTAGAGCTATTAAACTTCATCCTTTAGTTTGTCCTGCTTTTAATGCAGATTTTGATGGTGACCAAATGGCAGTTCATATTCCATTATGCCTGGAAGCTCAAACGGAGGCTAGAATTTTGATGTTAGCACCAAATAATTTTTTATCACCTGCAACAGGGGAACCTATTTTAACTCCTAGCCAAGATATGGTATTAGGTTGTTTTTATCTGACGGCTAATAACCCTTCTCAACAACATGTTAAAAATTTATATTTTGCAAGTTTTGCAGATGTAGTATTGGCATATCAACAAGGTGAAATATTTTTGCACACTTTTGTTTGGGTAAGGTGTGTAGATTCAGTTAACCAACCAAGTTTAGACAATAAAGAAATTCAGGTAGGAGATACCAAACTTTTAATTTCGCCATATCAACAAGTCAAGAAAAATCAAAAAGGTGAAATTTTATCGACCTATATACGAACAACTCCTGGTCGTATTTTATTAAATGAATCATTTAAATAATAAGTTAAAGTTGTAGTCAAAAAATTATGGAAACAGGTCTAGATAAGAGTTTACCTTATTACAATGATGTAATTAATAAGCGTAAATTACAGGATTTAATGTACCAAACCTTTCATAATTATGGGGTGGTTAAATCCTCTTTAATTGCAGATAGAGTTAAGAATTTAACATTTCACTATGCGACCCGTTCGGGTATCTCCTTAAATGCAGAAGATTTACGTGTCCCGTACCGTAAAAGACAATTAATTGGATTAACAAGTACAGAAGTTGATACCGCAGAACAAAAGTATGGCACTGGTACTATCACCAGCGTTGAGCGTTTTCAAAAAGTTATTGATATTTGGAATAACGCTAGTAATACATTAAAAGATGAAGTTTTAACATATTTTCGTGAAAGTGACCCTCTGAACCCATTGTATATTATGGCATTCTCAGGTGCACGAGGTAACATATCACAAGTGCGTCAATTAGTTGGGATGCGAGGGCTAATGGCTGATCCCCAAGGTCAAATTATCGATTTACCAATTAAAAGTAATTTTCGAGAAGGGCTAAAAGTTACGGAGTATGTAATTTCATCGTATGGAGCAAGAAAAGGATTAGTAGATACAGCCTTACGAACAGCAGATTCTGGATATTTAACACGACGATTAGTAGATGTTGCACAGGATATTATAGTTCGAGAGGAAGATTGTTTAACAAGTGATGGTCTATCATATGAAGATTTATTCAAGCAATATAAAACAACTATTTCTTTTAAGGATAGGTTAATTGGACGGTTATTAGCTCAACCTATATTTACTAGTGATGGTCGTACGCTTATTGCACCAAGTAATACCGCATTGACGGTTTCATTAATTAATGAGATTGAAAAAAAGGCAAATTTGGAAGAAATTAAAGTACGTTCACCATTAACTTGTAATTCAAACCGATCTGTTTGTCGTAAGTGTTATGGCTGGCACCTGTCCTATTCGCGTCTTGTAGATCTTGGTGAAGCAGTTGGTATCGTCGCGGCGCAGTCAATTGGTGAACCAGGAACGCAATTAACAATGCGTACCTTCCACACCGGTGGAGTTTTTTCGGGTGATTTAACAAGACAAATTAGAGCTCCTTTTCCTGGTACCGTTTCTTATAGTTTAAATTCTAAAACGACACTAGTACGTACCATGCATGGGGAAAAAGGCTTTCGGTTAAATGAAACTGTCGATTTATATATTGAAAACTTTGTCGGTACAAGAACACATTTACAAATTCCTGAAGGTAATATTTTATTGGTAAATCATAATGAAAAAGTTTATGTAAGCCAAATTCTTGCTGAAATTAAAAAAGATGCCAATTTAATTTTAGAAGAAGATAGTAAACATGTTTACACGCAAGTTTCTGGTGAAACGTTCTTTCAAAATGTTGAAATTGATAATGTTCTAGATAAACAGGGATCTTTAAATACAGTAAGTAAACAAGCAGGTTTAATTTGGGTTTTACATGGTGAACGTTATTCCTTACCTAAACATTCCAATTTAAAAGTTAATATTGGGCAAAAAATTTCGAGTAAGAATGTTTTAGCCCAACATCAAATTGTTAATACTTCATCTGGGGTAGTTAAGTTTGAATCTACACCTATGGGAAACTTATTAAAAATTTTGAATTTTTCTTTAATGCTGAAAAATACAAAATTAACTAAACATGACGATAAACTTCCAACTTTAAATATTTCTACCGGTAATATTGAAAAACGGTTTCAGCTCACAGTTAAAGATCAAGAGTTTTTAACAAATGGTCAAACGATTGCCGTTTTAAAGGATGATGTTTATAAAACACAGACAGGTGGCATAATTTGTTATGATCTTAATGATAATAATCACATAAAAAAACGTCGAAGTACAAAAAAGGTTTTTTCTGGTTCTCTTTATTGGATACCCGAAGAAACGCATATTTTAAATTCTTCTTTATTAAATAGCTTACTAGTTAAACCTGATACAATGGTCAAAGTAGGTACAGAACTTTGGCCAGGCAGTTACTCAAAATTGGGTGGTTTAGTCCAGTTGGATGATGTAACTCAAGAATTAGTCATTAAATCGGGGGAACTGTTTCTAATAAATGATGAATTTACGCGCAAAAAATTTGAAAAAAGCTCTTTTGTTAGACCAGGTGAAATTATTTTAAACAATTTAGTTGCAGAAAAATTATGCTATGTGGAACCTATTGAATTCGTTGGTGTAGCATATATTCTCGTTCGACCGGTTCAAAGTTTTCAAGTTCCAAGAGAAAAAGGTTTCTTACTGGAACATCTTTTTTTTCCAGCTAACCCTAGTCAGAACATTAAATTAAAGACTGTAAAACGTATTTTTTTCAAAAATTGGGAACAAGTTAAATCAAATACGAGTGTAAATTTATTACAAACCTTTCTAGTAGTACAGGTTAAAACTAAGAATTCTAGCTTACAACCACAACTTGAAACTGTTCCGCTTAAAGGTTCACCTAACAGTTACCGAATTAAAGTATCACTTTATGAAGTTTTTAAACCCGGTGACCTATCAGCAAAATATGTCAAACAAAAAATTCGTTCGTCAACAAACTATTTAGTTCAAGAAAATCAATTTATTTATCCAAATACAGCTATTGCCCAGTTACATATATCTTCTAATGTTTCAGGTACATTAATTGGTATAGACGACACTCTAACTAGTGTAAAAGATATTTTAATTTTGAAAGAAAATGATGTTAAAGAAATCCCATGGTCACCACAAAATGAAGTATTACAAGTAAAGGTTGGTGATCTTATTCGAATAGGTTGTGCTCTTACGAATATTCGTAAATCATTCTATTCCGGCCAAATATATAGCATTACAGAAAATGCCATCTTAGTTCGTTTAGGTCGACCTTACCTTATTTCTGAAGGTACAATTCTAAGAGTTAGTCCTGGAAGTATTGTCCAGCGTTCCGATATTTTAGCAACCTTAGTATATGAAAAGTTAAAAACTGTTGATATTGTTCAGGGACTTCCAAAAGTTGAAGAAATTCTTGAAGCACGAAAAATTAAAAATGGTTGTTTACTTGCTCCATGTGAAGGTCAAATCTACTTAAAAAATTCGACACTCGATATTGTTGATTCGACTGGAAATAAAACTTCCATAGCACTGGATGCAAAAGCAAAGCTAAAATTCACTAATGGTGAGTTTGTAAAGGTTGCAAGTCAATTGACAGATGGGCAAATAAGTCCACATGAGATGCTAACTACACTATTTGATTATTACCAAACTAGACTAACCATTGATGAGGCCTGTAAATTAAGTTTTAAGTATTTACAGCTTTTTTTAGTTAATGAAGTTCAACGTACCTACTTAGCACAAGGTGTTCAAATTGCAGATAAACACATTGAAGTTATTGTAAAACAAATGACCTCGAAAGTTCGGGTTGAAGAAAGTGGAGATACTACTTTGTTACCTGGTGAAATTCTTAGCTTATATCAAGCAGAAAAAATAACAAAAGCTGCAAGGTTAGCAAAGGATAACCCGCCTTTTTATGTTCCTATACTGCTTGGTTTAACTAAAGCTTCATTAAATAGTGATAGTTTTATATCGGCTGCTAGTTTCCAAGAAACAACACGAGTTTTAACGGAAGCTGCTATTGAAGGTAAAAAAGATTGGTTAAATGGTTTAAAAGAAAATGTTATTATTGGGCGTTTAATTCCTGCAGGTACAGGTTTTAATTGTTATGAACATCTGCAGAAACTTCGTAAAAATAATTTAGAAAGTGATCTTTCTGAAAATACTAATCTCCGTGTGGTGAAGGAAAATTTACTAAGTTTTAGAGTAAATGAGAGGTAGTAAATTCTTATAATTTTATTTTTAGAAAAACTATAGTATATTAGTTCAACATAATAATTAATTTAAAAAGTTATATGGCCCGTTATACAGGAGCAAAGTTAAGGGTAACACGTAGATTAGGTGATTTACCTGCTTTTACAAGTAAAAAATCAAAATCAATGCAACGCCCTGGTCAACATGGAGCAACTCCGAAAAAATTGACCCAATATGCGATGCGTTTAGAGGAAAAACAAAAATTACGCTTTAATTATGGGCTAAGTGAAAAACAACTTATGAACTATATAAAAGAAGCCAAACGTATCAAAGGTGCAACAGGTAATGTTTTATTACAGCTTCTAGAAATGCGTTTAGATAATATAGTTTTTCGTTTAGGTATGGCACCTACAATTGCAGCAGCGAGACAGCTTGTTGGACATAAGCATATTATGATAAATAAAGCGTGCGTTTCAATTCCGAGTTATCAATGCCAACCAGGCGATGTATTAACTATCAAAGATTCAAAAAATTCTCGGGACTTGGTTCTAAACTATTTAGAATCACCTGCATTATCTAATATTCCTCAACATTTAGATTTTGATAAAAAGAATCTAACGGCCAAAGTTCTTGGTATCATTGACCGAGAGTGGGTTGCCTTAAAACTGAATGAACTCTTTGTTATTGAGTTCTATTCACGTAAGATTTAAATAATTTATAATCTTCTAAGAGATTATTAAAAAGTTACTTAGCCATTAAAAAAAAATACGCAAAAAACTTATATGACAGTTATTACACTTGGGGAATTATTAGATGCAGGTGTGCATTTTGGGCACCAATCGAGCCGTTGGAACCCAAAAATGTTTCCATACATTTATACTGAGCAAAATGGAATCCACGTAATTGATTTAGTGCAAACGGCTCGCTTACTTACTCACGCTTACAATTATTTACAGGCGGCTGCAAAGGAAAAGAAGACTTTTTTATTTATCGGTACAAAACGTCAAGCCTCAGCAATAATTGCCGAAGAAGCTCAAAAGTGTGGGGCATATTATGTTAATAATCGTTGGTTAGGTGGTATCTTAACAAATTGGTCAACAGTCCAATCGCGTGTTCAATACCTTAAAGATTTAGATAAAAAAGAAGAAAGTGGAGAAATTGAAAGATTACCAAAGAAAGAAGCAGCCTTACTTAGACGTGAGCACGAAAAACTTAAGCATAATTTAGGTGGTCTTCGTGAAATGACACAAGTACCTGATGTAGTTATTGTTGTTGATCCAAAACGTGAAAGTACAGCGATTGCTGAATGTCGCAAATTACAAATCCCAATAATTTCCATTTTAGATACAAATTGTGACCCAAATTTAGTGGACATTCCAATTCCTGCAAACGATGATGCTGTCCGTTCAATAAAGTTAATTATTTCGACATTAGCTGACGGTATATTATTTGGTACTCGCTCCCAAGCATAAAAACTTTCGAATAAATGAGAAAAAGTGTACGCAAGGGAGTTAGGTAGGTATAATTAAACTAGGCAATAAGAAAAATTTGCATTACTCACACCGAGTTATAAATCTGTTTATGTTTTTTTCGTTAGCTGCTGTTGAAGTAGGTACACATTTATACTGGA
>MDSY01087710.1_pt1 | contig 10702 bp, 12 predicted proteins | sample 811131 | NCBI WGS metagenome assembly MDSY01 (sample SAMN05326643, study PRJNA326480) | marine metagenome | isolation source: seawater | place: Atlantic Ocean: South West | collected 2010
AACCTGTATTTTACTATGCTGGAATTTATCATTAAAAAACCAAATAAAAAATTATTGTTTTGCTTTTTTTCTACTTGAATCCATTTTATTAGGTGTTTTCAGTAGTTTAGATATAATGGTATTTTATTTACTATTTGAAGCTGTTTTAATTCCAATGTTTCTAATAATTGGTTTTTATGGCTCCCGAGAAAGACGAATTCGGTCAGCCTACCTTTTATTTTTATATACTTTATTAAGCTCATTAGTAATGTTTTTAGCCATTCTTTTCATTTTTTTCAAATTTGGTACAACTGATTATTTATTGCTAAAAACAGTAAATTTTGATCCTTTTTCAGAAAAACTGTGTTGGTTTGCTTTTTTTCTTTCATTTGCTGTTAAAATGCCAGTCGTTCCATTTCATATTTGACTTCCCGAAGCTCATTGCGAAGCTCCAACAGCTGGTAGTGTTATTTTAGCTGGAATTTTGCTGAAATTAGGCGGTTTTGGTTTTTTACGATATTCACTAGGCTTATTTCCTGACGCTTCTGCTTTTTTTTCACCTTTTATTTTCATAATTAGTTCATTGGGTATTGTTTATGCTTCATTAACAACAATCCAACAAATTGATTTGAAAAAAATTATAGCTTATTCATCAGTCGGCCATATGGGTGTTGTCACAATTGGTATTTTTTCGTATACGACTCAAAATTTAATTGGAAGTATTTTATTAATGATTAGTCACGGAATTGTTTCTGGTGCTTTATTTTTATGTATTGGCTTATTATATGAAAGACATCATACACGAATTATCAAATATTTTGCTGGTTTATTAACTACCACACCTATTTTTTCGTCATTTTTTACCCTTTTTACAATGGCTAATATTGGGCTACCCGGTACTAGTAGTTTTGTAGGTGAATTTTTGATAATAGCTGGTTGTTTTTTAACTAATAGTCTAGCTGGTTTATTTTCAGCAATTGGTATGGTACTAGGTGGTGGTTATAGCTTATGATTATTAAATCGAATAATTTTTGGTAATATCAAAAATTTTTCAATTAAACAATTTCAGGATTTAACAAGAATTGAATTTTTTTATCTATTACCTTATGCTGTGCTAACTATTTTATTAGGTATTTATCCTGAAATTATTATTTGTTATATTGTTTTTATTTAGGTCAATCATCATTTAAAATGATAGTTGGTTTGAAATTGCGTATAAATTAATGGCTAAATTAGCAGTCTTCCAAACTGAAAATGCGAGTTCGACTCTCGCTATGCGCTAATTTTATTTTTATTATTGTTTTATTATTTTGAACAAAATGATGTCCAAAATGTTACATTACTGAATTATAATTGTTTATAAAATAGTAAATGAAAAAAGAATTATAAAAATTAAGATATTGATAATAAAAATTATTCAATGTTAAATATATTAAAAAATTGATTTAATTTTATAATTTACGAAAAACTACATAATTTTGAAAATATTGGCGTAAAAAAAACGAAAAACATATAAATTATGATTCCAATTAAGGCAAACCTTATTTTCATTAGTCAAAACTAATGATAAAATTTTTTACATTTTATGATTAAAAAAATATTGTGAATTGAAACATCTAAGTAACAATTGGTATAACCAAATGCGAAAACATTAGTAATGGTGAATGAAAATGTTAATTTAAAAGTTTTTACTTGTAATGATAGTGGTAGTTGAACTGCTTTTTAACAAACATAATTGTTTGAAAATAGAAAATTCATTTTCTAATCAAAAATTCAAAATTGATGGATAGTAAACTAAAACCGTAAGGGAAAGTTAGAAATTTATTATAAAAATTTCAATTGTTTATTTAAGATTAAACGATGTGCCTTTTGCATTATGAACTAGTTAGTTAATATTAGTAGCGAGCTAAAAAAAAAAGCGTAATTATTTAAATCAGTTACTAATTTTAAACACGAAGTTGTGTGAGCTATTCAATATCAAGTTGCAAATTAGCTAAATGCTTTTTAAAAGACTGAACCGGTGCTTGTTGCAAAAAGCTCGGATGAATATTGAATTGGAATGAAAGGTTAATCAAACACAATTATTGCTTGTTTTTCGCGAAATTAGTTTAAGCTAAGCGCTGTAATTAAAAATGGTAAATCACTTGTTTAATGCGGGTTGTTTTTAAGCATTACTAATTTATACAAAAATAAGAATTTTTTTTTCAGTAGTTAGACTAAAAGTGAAAAAATTTTTAGTCAAATGAGTCACAACTCACAATGATTATTAAGGTTATAAAATAAAATGTAAGATGAAAGATAGTTGTTTAAAATAGCTAGTTTGTTTGTTGGCTTAGAAACAGCCATCAATTTTAAAAAACGTAATAGTTTACAAATTAATTTTTAAATTGCATCAAAAATTTATAGTAATTAACATTTTTACCGAACTTTCATAATTTTAAAAAATTGGTAGCGAAACGTTTTGTTTAATTTAATTAGAATGTGAATTCTAATTTCTATTTAAAAGTTTGTTAATTAAAAAAATTAATCAAAATTTAAAATTTATCAAAAATGAAACTGCTAGTATTAGTAACTAAAAATTTATAAAAATTTTCATTTGATATTCTGGTGTTTCCTTTCGTTTAATAGGCGAAATTTTAAACGAATTCTAAGCTAAATGTTAAAACATTAAGTAATGACCACAACAAAAATTAATAGTAACAAAAAATTAAAAACGCAACTAATCTTCTATCTTTTGATATGAAAAGAAAATACAAATGAGTAAATTAAAAGTTGATACAATTTTTTCTGGAAAAATGCTATTTAAACTAAATATCAAATTGATATTTTGAATTGTTGTTTTCGTAATAAATCCGAAACTGGTGAATTAATTTGATAAAATTACAATGATAGAATTAATAAAAAAAATGGAACTCGGCAAAATTTTACAGTAACTTCGGAAAAATGTAAGTTGTTTTTTAATATAAAAAACAATCAATGTTAAAAAAAATGAGCGCCTGTTTCTTAAAAACATAGGATTAAGCAAATTTCTTAAAAAGTATTTAATCTGACTGGTGCTAAATGTTAATATTTAAACAAATTTTTTTTTGAAAAAATTTTTAATTGTATAGCCAATAGCAGTGTTATCTTGAGCATTGTAATGTAGCGAAATTCATTGGCTACTAATTATAGTCCCGCATGAATCCAGTAACGACTCATTTGCTGTCATTTTTTTTATTTCTGTGAAATTGAAATTTTGGTGAAGATTCCAAACTTTTAATTTAGGACGAAAAGACCCTTTTATCCTTTACTTTTTTCATTAATTGAAAAAAACAAAAAATTCATTCAGAATAAATAAGAAACTATGAAAATTTTCATTTTTTGAAAATTTAAGTTATCAGTGAGATTTTATTTGAAATTTTGGTTTTTTCTTATCGATTTGAGACAGTTAATGACAATGAGTTTTATTGGGATGATAGACTACTAAATTGTAACGTAGTCGCGCAATGGTGAATTCAAACAAAAAATTTTGTTTTTGAATGAAAAAGTTAAATATTTGCTAAACTGTTGAAATTGATAAATTAAACAGTGATGAAAATCGGCTTTATTGAACCAATTAAAACGAATGAAATTTTAATTGATCATCAAATAAAAGGAACTAAAGGGATAACAGTATAATAAAAATCAAGCGATCATAGCGACATTTTTGTTTGTCACCTCGATGTCGACTCATCTTTTCCTTTTTGTGAAGTAGCTTAAATGGGTTAAACTGTTCGTTTATTAAAAAGATACGCGAGTTGGGTTTAGAACGATGTAAATCAGTTTGGTTTCTATCCTAATTAAATAGTATAAGTTAACAAATTTTTTTTTTGTATGAAAAGACTAAAAAAAGTAAGCCAATGGTTAATTATTGTGATTTCAATTGCATTGTTATAAAGCTACGCTTATTGAAATAAAAATTGAAAGCATTTAAATTTGAAACAATTTGTTTAAACTTAAAATAAACAAAAATAATTTTTGTTTTTAGTTTTGTTTTAAAATCAAAACGTAATTCGTTAGTTGATAAAAATTTGAAAAAATTAAGTCAAACTATCATCGAAAAATAAACTAAAATTCAATATGACCTTTTTTTTGATAAGTAATTTAATTGGTTAAAATGTCAGTTTGTCAAACTGAATTTACGAGTTCAATTCTCGTCTTGTCAGTTTTATAATTTCTTATTCATTGATGTTTATTATTGAAATAATTTTGTCATTTTTATCAATTGTTGTTCCAATGTTAGTTGCAATTGCTTACTTAACATTAGCTGAAAGAAAAATAATGGGTAGTATGCAACAACGATTTGGCCCGAATTCAGTTGGTTTTTTTGGTTTATTACAGCCAGCAGCTGATGGTTTAAAATTATTGTTAAAAGAGTCAGTAATACCAGCTAATTCCAATACATTTAGTTTTATTTTCGCGCCAATTTTAACTTTCTTTTTAAGCTTATTAGGTTGGGCGATTATACCATTTTCGTCAATTAGTTTTTTTGCTAATATAAATATAAGTTTAATGTTTGTTTTCGCAGCTTCATCATTAGGCGTTTACGGTGTTATATTGTCAGGCTGGTCTAGTAATTCGAAATATGCTTTTTTTGGTGCCATTCGTAGCGCTGCTCAAATGGTATCATATGAGGTATCAATTGGTTTAATTTTAATCTCAATTTTAATAAGTGTTAGCTCGTTAAATTTTGTTGATATTATTTTATTTCAACATTTTATTTTTTTTGTAATACCTTTTTTTCCATTATTTCTTATGTTTTTAGTATCAATATTGGCTGAAACAAATCGAGCACCATTTGATTTGCCAGAAGCAGAATCCGAACTAGTTTCCGGCTTTAATGTTGAATACGCTAGTATGGGATTTGCGCTTTTTTTTTTAGCCGAATATGGTTCAATTATTTTAATGAGCGTATTAACTGTTATTATGTTTTTAGGAGGTTGAATAATAACGCCAAATTTTGTTATATTTCAACCTTTTATTTTAGGTGTAAAAACGTGTTTTATCCTATTTTTCTTCATTTGAGTTAGAGCTTCCTTTCCACGTTATCGTGTTGACCAACTAATGCGTTTATGTTGGAAAATATTTTTACCGCTTTCGTTTGCTTTTGTTTTATTCAATTTTTCAATAGTTTTTTGTTTTAATGGTTTTATTTAATTAATTTTTTGATGAATTATAAAAAAGATTATAGTTGTTATAATTATGATAATTGAAAAAAATTTTCAAGAAAAGAGATTTTTTTTAAAAACTATCATTTAATTAAGCAATGTCATTTTTCACCAAATTTAGATTATTATCAATTTAAACGTCGACTATCTTTTATTTTTTTAACAAAACTTTACCATTTTTGTTTATTAACAAAAAATAATCGATCGTTAATTTCTAAATTTAAATTGTCTAGACAATCATTTAATCGTAAACAAAATTTTGGCTTACTTTCCGGAATTTATAAGTCAATATGATAATAAAATTTATAAAAAACACCAATTAAATTTTAATTTAATAGTATTATTTAAATTGTTGAAATAGCTCAGTTGGTTTAGAGCGTTTGATTGAAAATCAAAAAGTCAGAGGTTCAAATCCTCTTTTTAACGCGTTTTTTATTTTTTTTCGTTTTATAAAATAATTCTAGTTTTTTATTAATTAATTATTATCGGTGTTTTTTTTTTCATTAGATTCATCTGTTTCTTGACAAATATATTTTCAAGACGCCGCATCACCCGTAATGGAAGGTATTATTAACTTACATCACGATTTAATGTTTTTTATAACTTTTATCCTATTTTTTGTGTTGGTTGTTATGGCGCGAACGTTAATTTATTTTAATGAAAGTTCACCATATGCTGGCAGTGCTACTTCAGTAGTTCACGGAACTACTATTGAAATAATTTGAACGGTAATTCCATCATTAATTTTGATTGTTGTCGCATTACCGTCTTTTGCTTTACTTTATTCAATTGATGAAATGATTGACCCGGCTTTAACAATAAAATGTGTTGGTCATCAATGATACTGATCATACGAATATGGTGATTTTGAAAGCCAATTAGGTGTTATCAATTTTGATTCATACATGATTCCAGAAGATGAATTAGAATTAGGTGAGTTACGCTTATTGGAAGTTGATAATCGCGTTGTTTTACCAGTTAATACGCATATTCGTGTTTTAGTAACTGCAGCTGATGTATTACATAGTTGAGCCGTTCCTTCATTGGGCATTAAATTAGATGCTTGTACAGGCCGATTAAACCAAACATCTGTTTTTATTTTACGAAATGGTGTTTTTTTCGGGCAATGTTCTGAAATTTGCGGGGTTGGTCACGCTAATATGCCAATTGTAGTTGAAGCTGTAACTTCTAATAAATATGTGAAATGATTAGCTGAAAAAATCTAAGATTTATGATTTCCAACTTACTTTTTAGTAAATTATAGTAATTTAGTTCATTTTATAGTAATTAGCTTAATTGGTAAAGCACATCGCTTACAACGATATGATTGGCAGTTCAAGTCTGTCATTACTAATTTCACAATAAAATTAAAATTTATCAATTCGTAACTGGTGAAAATGGTAAACACGATTGATTTAGGTTCAATTACTTAATTAGTTTAAACGTTCAAGTCGTTTGTTACGAATTAATTTTTAATTTAAGCCAACTATCATTAAAAAGGGTTTATTCGATGGAACACTGTAATACAATGGTAGTATCATTATTTGCAAAATAATAAATACCAGTTCAATTCTGGTCGGTGTTTTGAATAAGTATTTGTTAATTTTAACTTATTTTTTGGATATTTTTGTTGGTTCGAATCCAATTATGTTAAAAGTTTTTCTTGCTATTTTTGTTATTTTTTTTTACGATGATTTTACAAGCTGCAAAATTAATAGGAGCCGGTTTATCAACAATTGCATTAGCTGGTGTTGGAGCCGGAATTGGTACAGTTTTTTCAGCACTAATTACTAGTGTTGCACGTAACCCTCATTTAATGAAACAATTATTTGGTTATGCTATTCTTGGTTTCGCTTTAACAGAAGCGATTGCTTTATTCGCTTTAATGATGGCATTTTTAATTTTATTTACATTTTAAAATAAAAGGAATGTAGCTAAATTGGTAAGGCTTTTGCTTTTGATGCAAAAAAGTGTTGGTTCGAATCCAGCCATTCTTGTTTAACTGAATTAGCTAATAACTCAATGGTAGAGTGTTATTTTGATAAGATAAAAGTTAAAGGTTCGAACCCTTTTTAGCTAATAAAATGTAATTTTATAGATGTTGTTAGCTCCCAAAAAAACTAAATTTAATAAGTCATTTTCAGGCAGAAAAATGACAAAAACAATTAAATCAAAAAACTCAGAATTTCGTTTTTCAACTTATTGTTTAATTGCTAATCAATCCGGTATACTAACAAATTTTCAAGTTGAATCAATACGTCGATTATTACGTCGATTACTTAAAAAAAAAGCTCAATTATTTTTTCGCTTAATCTTGAATAAGCCGATAACAAAAAAACCAAATGAAGTTAGGTTAGGTAAAGGGAGAGGTAATGTTAAATATTGGGCTTATTTTCTTAAAAAAGGTGATATTATTTGAGAAATTAAATTTGTAAATCAAACGGCATCAAACTCAATTATAAATAGTGTTCGTCATAAATTACCAATAAAAAGTTTTATTTTAAACCGCCAAAAACGATGAATTTTATAACTTTAATATTTGTGCCAATTTTAATTTTTTTAATAGGCTTAATTGGAATTTTTATAAATAAAAGGAACGTGTTGTTAATTATAATATGCGTTGAACTGAATTTATTAGCAATAAATTTTTCATTTTTAATATCATCATTTTATTTAGATGACATATTAGGTCAAATTTATACCATTTTTGTTCTTGTAATTGCAGCAGCTGAAACTTCGATTGGACTGGCTATTTTAGTAGTTTATTATCGAATTCGAGGCACTATTTCAATTGAATTTCTTAACAAATTACGTGGTTAATTAATCAATAAATTTAGCGTTATTATTTTTGAACGACTACTAAAATATTAGGCTATATTTTTAACAAAATAATAGAAAATAATGAATAACATTTCAATTTAAATAAGCGCTTCTGTCGTCTAATTAGGTTAGGACTTAATTTTTTCACAATTAAAATACCGGTTCAATCCCGGTCGGAAGTAAGTAAAAAAAATAATGATAAAAATTTTGAATTTAACGATTAATGATTAAAAAAATGTTACGTTTTCAATAACAATAAAAAATAGTTCTTATTAGCTCAATTGGCAGAGCATTCAGCTGTTAACTGAAATGTTTGGTGGTTCAAATCCATCATAAGAAGGTAAAATAAATTGAAATTATGACTAACTTTTTATTAAGAAATTGTTATGTTATTAAAAAATAGAGGTAGAAATAATTTAATGGTCAGAATTTCGATTTGTGATGTCGATTGTAATGGTTCAAATCCATTTTTTTACCTATTTTTACTTTTTTTGTTATTTATATTCGTGATGTTTTTCTCACCATTGGAACAATTTTCAATTAATCGCATTATTCCTATTTTTATAGGTAATCTGGATTTTTCAATTACTAATTCAACAGTTTTAGTATTCATTTCTTGTTTGGTTGCTTTTTTATTTTATAATTTTGCCGTAGCAAACGCTAAGTTAGTACCATCAACGTGACAAACAACTGCTGAATTTATTTTTGAATTCATTTATTTCAATGTTTTAGCAGAAAACGTTAAAAAAAATGGTCCATTATATTTTCCAATGTTGTTTGCTATTTTTTCATTTATTTTTTTTTGTAATTTATTAGGAATGATCCCATTTAGTTTTACGGTTACGTCTCATATTGTTGTAACTTTAGGCTTAGCAATGATTTCTTTTTTTGCTATTAATATTATAGGTATAAAAACACATGGTTTTCATATGTTATCATTATTTCTACCATCTGGTGCGCCAATAGCATTAGCGCCTTTATTAGTAGCAATTGAATTAGTTTCGTATAGTTTTCGAGTTGTTTCGTTAGCATTACGATTATTTGCTAATATGATGTCAGGCCATTGTTTACTTAAAATATTAGCCGGTTTTGCTTGAACAATGCTAGCAGCTGGCGGGATTTTAAGTATCGTTCACGTTTTACCCTTAATTGTTATTTTTGCAATTGTTGGATTGGAATTATCAATTGCTTTTTTACAAGCATATGTGTTTACTGTTTTATTGTGTATTTATTTAAATGACGCAATTAGTTTGCATTAATTTTGAAATAAGCTAATATAACATAATTAGGTTAGTGTTTCGAACTCATAATTCGATTGTAATGGTTCAATTCCATTTATTGGCTTTACTATAGTTTTTTCGATTTTTAATAAATAATACCAAATCAATAAATTTTTAATTTGGTTGGTTATAATTGTAATTGGTTCCCTTTTTTGTAGGTTATCATTTTTAATGATAGTTGGTCTAAATAATAGGTGTAGCTTAGTTAGGTTTAAAGCGCCATTTTGCTAAAATGTTAAATAATTATATTATTTCGTGAGTTCGAATCTCATCACCTATTAATTTTTCTGATTTATTTCTTAAAAATATAAATGAAAATTAGTTGAATAACAACTAAAACAACAATTTTTTAATACGATGGCAACACTACTTCAAACTATAAAATCACCTAGGTGTTTAAAAAAAAAATACCGTTCAAAATTAAAAGGTAATCCACAAAAAAAAGCTGTTTGCTTGAAAATTCTCACAATTTCGCCAAAAAAACCAAATTCAGCTAATCGTCGAGTCGCGAAAGTTAATTTAACCCACTATAAAACCAGATTAACAGCGAAATTACCAGGTGAAGGTAATAACTTACAACAACACTCAACAATTTTAATAAAAAATGCTAGAATTAGAGACCTAATTGCTGTTAGTTACGCTGCAATTCGAGGTAAATATGATTTTTTGGCAGTTGTTGGTAGGAAAACAAAAAGAAGCCTATTTGGTGTTAAAAAAAAATAAAAAATGATCGTTAATTCAATTTTATTTATTTTTTTTTCAAGTATTAGTATTATTTCAGCTATTTTTGTTATTTGTTCAAAAAATCCAATTTTTAGCGTTTTATTTTTAATTTTTACTTTTGCTAATGTAACGTGTATTTTATTCATATTTAATTTAGAATTTTTACCAATTTCGTTTGTTATAATTTATGTTGGTGCAATAGCCGTTTTATTCTTATTTGTTTTAATGATGCTAAATATAAAATTTGCTGAATTAACTGAAAATACGACTAATAACTTACCTTTTATTTTCATATTTAGTTTGTTATTTTTATCGGAAATATGTTATTTATTTAAATTCGAATTTTTCGATTTACAATTAACACAAATTAGTTCTGAATTATTTATTTTTGACTATCTTTATTTATTTTCAGTTAAATATGCTTTTTTAAATTTTTGTCAACTTTTTTCAAATGTCCAAACCGTTTCGTTTGCATTATTTAATGATTATTTATACTGTTTTTTTTTATCTAGTTTAGTTTTATTGCTAGCTATGATTGGCACTATTTCATTAACATTAAAAAAGCAATGAAAAAGTAGAACACAAAATTTTTATTCACAATTAATGAAAAATACGAAAAAATCTATCATTTCATATAAATAATAACCTTAATTACGATAGAAAAGTTTTTTGGATTTTATTTAACTTTAATTGGATAACCTCATAAAGCTAAGT
>MDSY01120969.1_pt1 | contig 10699 bp, 6 predicted proteins | sample 811131 | NCBI WGS metagenome assembly MDSY01 (sample SAMN05326643, study PRJNA326480) | marine metagenome | isolation source: seawater | place: Atlantic Ocean: South West | collected 2010
CACCCTTTTTATAGTAAGTTTATAACTCTCTTGAGAGAGTAAATGAATTTATTTCTGAGAAGGGTGTCTCATCATGCTTACAAGACAAACGGTCATTCCATTTCGAGGGAAGCTCCCTGAAGTTATTAAGAGAAAACTCGGCAAAACGAGGAAGCTCACAAAAAAAGAAATCGAGTACAGAGAGTCAAGGGGCTTAAAAGCTCGCAAAACAATCAGGACTCGCAGGATTGAACTCGATGGGCTTCTTTCAATTTATGAAGAACTCATTTCTCCTGACACTCTTTTGGTTAGGCTTTTGGGTAAAGCCAACAGAGACTTTAAGAAATACAAAGCAGGTTTGGTTTCTAAGTTTGAAAAAGGGACTAAATATCTTCGTAAAGAATTTGCTGATGAGATGTCTGAGGGCTTCGTACAAGAAGTGAACCGTATGCAACAGGAAATCGAAGATCTTGAGGAGTTCTTAATTGAGCTTTCAAAGATGAAGACTCCGATTGATGATCGTGTACGAAGACTCAAAAAGTTTGTCCGTAAACCTCTGTACCGTTCCCGTGTCCTTGAGGGCTATTCAGAGCTTCTTGAATCTGTGTTCAGAATCATTGGTATCGAAGTCGCTACAAAGGTGAAAAAGAACACTGCAATGAACATTCAGTACATTCAGTTTAGTATTCCATCTAAACTAGAGAGTGCGCTGAACAAGTCATCTAAAGACAAGTCTGAAAGATTTGAAGTTCTACAAAGAGCTGTAGACATTCAGCAAAAAGAGCTAGAAATAACTCTTGAGCGTGAGGGTCTTGTTCTAATGAAGACTAGAGACTATCTCGGTGAGGGTGGAGGTGCTTCTATTGCTACAGTAGCTTATGACCCTCAAGTTAAAGCAGTTGGACCTGCTCCTAAAAAGCCTGCAAAGCGTAGAGGTGAGACTCAAAGTAGTTATGATCTTAGAGTTGAAGAGTCAGGATATAACCAAGAACTTAAAGCTTGGCAGGAAAAGACAGAACCTTACATCAGAGGTATTTACTCTCCTCTTTTAAGAGATGAAGAGACTTCTGCGTACACCAAGTTTGAAACAAAAGATGAGTACAAGGAAGCCTACGCTGAAAAGAGAAAGAAACAGATCATTCTTTCTTCTCAAATGCCTACAATCGAAGAAGAAAAAATTCAAGTAGGTGTTAAGAGAATAAAAAAGCGTCAGAAGAAAGATTATGTGGGCGAAGATGTCTACGAAGAAAAGCCTATTTATGACTATCTTTCTAAGATTACCTACAGTGATGGAGAAGACACTTACCCATTACATAGATATGAAGTTGGTGATCTTGAGGGCGATGTGAGAGTCGCTCAAGTTACTGACCGTTCAGGTGAAAAAGCTAAGGCAATCACAAGAGTAGTTCAAGTTAAGTCTATGGTGCTTGGCTCTGATACCGTTGATGTGATTGTAGAGGGTAAGTACAAAGGCTTCCTTTTAGATGACATTGTTAATGCAACAGGTCGTCTTATTGAGGGTAGCTTCTACACTAGGACTGCAAGTGGCACTATCGAAAAACTTGAAGTCTTAGATGACGTGTATGACTTTGATGAAGATAAACAGAAGAATAAGATACTAAGAGACACAGGTAGAGATGAAGTCAGCTTCCTTGAACTCGGTGAGGGTTCTAAAAGTTCTAAGTACAAAAAGGTTGTCAGAAATAGACTCAGAGAGCCTTACATTACTTTGTCTTCAGACAAAAAAAGACTCATTCTTGGCTTACCTAACTCAGACGCTAGTAAGCAGGATAGAAATAACCTCAAGAAACTCGCTAAGATTCTTCCCGGCCTTGAACAGAAGAAAGACCCTAGACTCGCTAATAATGTGAACGGTCTTAACCCTTTCTATTACTTTGACGCTCCATCTTATGAAGCGATCAGAGATACTCTTGGTTCGGTGTCTATTTCTAAAGGTGCGCTTGATTTCCTAGAAGCGTACTACAAAGAACTGACAGCTCGTGATCGTGCTCTAAATGAAGAAAACTTGAAGAACTTCACTTCTCAGAATCTAGGTGGGTTCGTTACTGAAGTTGAAAGGGGTGGGGAAATGATTCCTTTCCGTTTCAACAATAAACAGAAAGAAGCTATGGCTTGGATGGAAGCCAATGAGTATTCGGGAATGATGGCTCTTGATACGGGCGTAGGTAAGACTTTGCTTGCAGGTGGGGCGATGAGACACTTCATCAAAACCAAAGAAGCTGTCGGGTCTACCAAGAAATTCTTGTTCGTTTCTCCCAAGAGACTTCAAGGTAACTTCACAAAAGAAATGATGAAGTTTATGTCCGATCAAGATGTGGTTAAGAATCGCATCGAGGAAATGAACTACACGAAGTTTGCTAAAATCGTTCGTGGTATTGATCGCATTGAAGAGTTTCTCTCAGGAACTGACTCTAAGAAACTTGAAAAACAACTAAAAGACATTCCAATTGACGCTTTCGTTGACCCTAATAAACCTAAAAAGGGTTTGAAGTACAAAGACGCTACTGCTTACTTCAATGACAAGTATGCTATCTGCTTCTTCGATGAAGTAAATGAAGCCCTTACAGGTACAAAACGAAAAGCTATTTCTGATCTTAAACACCCTCGCAAAGTCTTGCTCACAGCTTCTGCTATGGAGAAAGACCCTCTTGATCTTTATCGCTTCGTGGCAATCGCTAAAGGCGACACGTTCAATAAAGATAAAGAGAGAGCATTTGCAGAGCGTTTCGGAAATATTATCGGTGGTCGTTTCGTAGGTCTTAAAAATGACCCTCAAGTACGTCAGGAGTTTAACACTTGGGTGAAAGCCAATGCGTACTTTGCATTTAAACAAGACGTTGACTTTGAAGAAATGGGTATGCCTCAGCTTCAAGTTCCAACCTCACAGGTCATCACTGTGGCGATGGACGATGATGTCGAGAAAGAGTATCGCAAAGTCGCTAAGACTGTGGCTCGTGAGCTGAAAGCGATGGTCAAGAAATACCGAGATGTCATCAAAGGTAAAGGTAAGTACACCTCAGCTACTTTTGGTCAAGGTAAGCAAGCTATCCAAGACTTCGCTAACTCTAGTCTAAGTAGAATCAAAGACCTCATCACTCTGAGTACAAATCCCGGCGCCTATGATGCGTTCAAGGGTAGAGAGAACCCTAAGTTGGAACAAGCTGAGAAGATCTTGCTTGATCGACCTAATAAAGCGATCTGCTATTTCTGTTCTGATGGCAGAGTCGTTAAACAGAACGCTAAGAAATGCAGTGCGTCAGGTGTGGGTGGTATTCACGTTGCGCTTCTCAGCAAAGCAGTTGAGTTTTATCGTGCAGGTAAGATGATCGGTTCGATTAAACAAAAGACGGGTAAAACTGAAATAGGTCGTATCGAAGACATGACCCGTAGGCTCGCAAGTGGTTATGAGCCGATCTACTTGGACTATGCTTTCATTTCTAATCACGCTAAGGGTGGTAAGAAAAAGATGGAGGAGATCAAGGACTTGATCGAGCTTGCTCACTTTAATCTTTTCGATTACCGAGACGCTCTTGAAGATGAAGAGAGAGATGAAGTACAGAGTGCTTTAAATGAGGCGATCAAGCTCATTAGAAATGGTACTTTTGTAGGTCTTAAAGGCAAGATGAACTCTCTCTCTAAGACGTACTACAAGGTGTTCGATTTCATCGCTGATCAATGGGCAGTCGGTTCTGTTAAGAAGATCTTCAAGCAGAACCCGAACATCAAGACTCTGAGCTGTACTGATGATTATGCTAGAGGGTATAACTTCCAATTTATCGGCACAGTCGTTCACCTTGATAGAGGTAAGGGCTTTGACTCTGAGGAAGTGAAGCAGAGAACAGCGAGAGCGTATCGTACAGGACAAGAGAATCAAGTTGAGGTTATTTACCTAGACTCAGTGATCAAGTCAGGTGGAGATCGTTCAGGTGAGTATGGAGCTTCTGAGGGAGCTGAGGTCTTTAAGAAAGATTTTGATCAGATGACCATAGACGAGATTAAAGACCTCGTTCAAGGTGCTGACCAAGATTTCTTCATGGACATTATTTCTCAAGGAATGGCTCAAAATCTTGTTGAGGGATATGAGAGCGTAGAGAGAACAACAGGGAAAACGATTGCTACAAATAAGAACTTGTTTGCCCAACTTCTTGACCCTACTTCAGAGACTCTTAATCAAGTTGAAGAAGCACTAATGAAAGAGGAAAGAAATCCTTTAACTACTCTGTGTCTTGACCCTGAAAGGTTCTTCAAAAATGAGGACTTCGCTCAGAGTGTTGGAACTAACATGGAGAAAAGAGCACTCGCAGACCTTACTGGTTTAAGTGCGATTGCTGACTATCAGTTTACAGGAGTAGACGACGCAGTTGAGATGGACAGCACTCAGCTTATTTCAGAGGGTTCTTTGATAGAAATGGAAATTGAAGTAGAGGAGAACCTCGATAAAACGAAAACGGTCTACAACAAGAATCTGAACTTTTCACCTTGTTTGCCTAAAGACGCTCCTGCGAGATTGGTCTTTGGTCAAGTTAAGGGTGCGATGGTCGATAAGAATGTTTCTTGTATCAAAGCAGATACCAAGAGAGATCACATGACGTTGCCCTCATTAGGTTTTGACACTGAGATTAGTCTTCCATTTCTCGATCTTGAAGATGAGATTATTTCTAATGAGAGGGAGCTTTCTATTAAGCAGTTCCTTGAGGATAACAATCTTATTCTTGGCAATGGTCGGGTTATGCTTTCTTCTTTGTTCCTCGTAACAGACCGAGAAGAAATGAACCTTATCGGTCAAGATTGGTGGAGAGAGAACGGACACCCACTCGTAGGGTTGAAGTTATCACTTAATCCGAACAGGACTTCTATGAAAGTGCTTAACACTTACTTTAAGAAGAAATGTGGTGAATACAACCTCGACATCAGAGAGTATTTCACTCAGCCTGTTGAGCCTTTTGATGTAGACAGTCCTGATTGTTGGGCAGTATTCCTCAGAAATGAGTCTAAGAAGCCAGCAGGTCTTCTAGTCGAAGCGATTAAAACTTACAAAGAGGAGTTCAAGATCGCTTATTATTCAAATGATCAAGTAAGGTTGATGACTCCCCCATCACTTATCAGTAAGTTCAGACTGAAAGAACAAGGGTTCGGTAAACTTGTTTCACAGCCATCAAACTTGCCCTCTCGTATGGCTGAGTTTAAACAGGCTGATGATTCATCTCTTCAAGAAGCTTGGTTTACTGTTTCAAAAGAGGTAGTTAGAGCAAGTAAGATTCAAGAAGCCCTTAAAGATCAAGGTGTGTTCAGCACTGAGGTTGAGACACCTGCTACCATATAAGGAGATAAGAAATGCCGAAGCGATACACAACACCGAATAATACTAATGAGTGGGTTAGCTATATCCTACAAGAAATCCCAACGTCTGACATTATCCATCAGTCTAGGATTGCAGGGTCTAATCCTTTTATTCGTACTCTTAAAGAAGAGGGTTACACAGCCGAAGACCTTCTCGTCATTCACAGAGCTTTTGCGCTACGTTATGTGAGAGAGGGTATGAGAATCCCCATGAAGATGGACGGTTGTCATATCGACTACAATAGTCTCGTAGAAAGCCCTGATACTGAGCTACTTGAGAAGCTAGTCTTAGAGGGTTAGGAAGACTACTCAAGAGGTGTGTTATGGACAATAGGTCAGCTCTCAGGCTTGCAATGAAAAAAAGATCTGTGATTAGAGTAGCGTCTGCACATTTCCGAAAACTTGCAGTTGAAGAGAAGAAGAAAGCTGAAATATTTGAGAAGATAGCACCGACATATAAGTCTAAACTTTCTGATAAAGAAATTCTTTGGACAACGGCTTACCAAGATAAGTCCCACCCTAATCATGCAAAAGCCGTCAAAGACTATCAGAATTGGGCTAAAAAGAATACAGGTGAGGGTCTTACTCAAAAGATGATTTCTAAGAGGAGCAAGATTGGGAAAGCTCTTTCCTCTGGGGGCAAGAAGCTCGCTTCTAAGACTTGGGCAGGAATCAAAGCAGTCGTAGAGCAAGGTGGGAAAGAAGTGAAAGCTATGAAGAGATGTGGACCTATACTATTAGAAATGAAAAATGGGGAGTTCAGCAAGAAATCTGAGGAATGCCGTAAAGAAGACCTTAAAGCTCTTTACGGGTCGGCTGTTTATCTTGGAGGGGTTATTACAGCCTGCATGACAGCAGGGTCTTCCTCTACTTTGATGATAGCTGGGAAAGGGGCTGCCGCTTTAGGTAAGAGTTTAGCAACACACGCAGTGATTGGGTCTATGGGCGAAATAGGTGCAAATGTTGATTTTTTTGGGTTTCTTTCATTAGAAACCGCAGAAACAGTAGCGACAGCGAGTGATCTAATAAAAGGTACGAAAGATTTTCAAACATTTATGGGTGGTTATGGCACAACTTCACTCTTTGATGGTGTAGTAAGTGCTGTAGTAAGTAGTGTGGGAAAAGGAATAGATTTAATTGCGTCTGATGAAGAGGGTGGTTCAGAAGAAGATAAGCTCATGGTGGAGTTCTTAGGGCGAGTCTATGTTAGTATCGGGAAAACTATGTCGAACCTGTCAAATGAAGAAATGGAAAAGATTACTCAAAACGCAGGTCTTATGTAAATCTAATAAATCTAATATCTGAATGGATGAAGTTGGCTGACTCGTCAATCTCTGCCATATTTAACATAGTGCAGTTAGTAAATGTGCAATTTCTAAACTTTGTTCTCTTGGTTATTTTCGAGCCATCAAATTTGCAGTCGCTAAAGGTACAACTAATAAACTCTACATGGTCTATTGTCATACTTCCGAAATTGGTATTATCAAAGTAGACCTGTTCTACCCATGCTTGTCTCACTTCTGAGTGAGATAAGTCACAAGAAGTGTAGCTTCCTGATTTAATCTCAAGTTTATTTATTATTGTATTTTTAATTTCAGATCTATCGAAGTTGCAAAAAATAAATTTGGTGTCTGATACTGTCGAACTCTCCAACTTACAGTTTTCAAACGTGCTATCTTTGACTTCGCTACCACGAATTACTGATCGAGGGAAGTTCATTTCAACAAAGAAGTTGTCTTCAAGTATTGAGTTTACAATACTACTGTCTTCTAGTAAGCCTTTTCTGAAGTATGTGCGATTTAGGTTTGAACCAATAAACTTCGTCTCTGCCATTCGTATCACATCGAAAGTTGTATGGGCAAAATCACAGTCTCTAAACCATACAAATGAAGAGTCTATGCCTTTAAACTCACAAGAGGTTAAGGTGGCCTCATGGAACATGATGTTCCCCATTTGTGAGTCAATATATTTACAGGCAGTTAGCTTCTCTAAAGGTCCAAACCAAGTTTTACTTATTTCTGTATTTGAAAAGTTTACGGCTGTACTTTTATTTCTTATAAACCTGCTCTGTTCAATTTTAGAGCCATCAAAAGAAGTATTCCCTGCTTCATTACCCTCAAAAGTCAGACCTTGATAAGTTGTACTTTCAAACAGACAATCTTTCATTGTATTGTCTATAAATTGAGCACCATTAATATTCACTCCTCCGAAGTCTTCTTTCTTCAGAGTCTGATTGTTAATAGTAAACATTTCTATCTCCTTTCACCTTTAGCTTGGTAAAGAAGATCAGACATATAAGATTTATTTCTTGTGTTATTTGCATTTCTTGTAGATGAAGAACTTGTACTTGTATGAGTAGTAGAACTTGTAGATGTTGTTATATGAATATCTGTATTAGGTGAAGTTAGAGTTATAGCTGTATGTCTTGTTTTTCTTTTTTTAGTAGGGAGTTCTTTAAGTCTTCTCTCTTTACTTATCTCTAATTTATTATCTTCTTCTTAGAGAGAGTAAAGTACCCTTACCTATAGAGAGGTATAAAGATTATTTCTATCTGAGACACTAGTTAGGAGGAGGAAGATAACCTACCTAGTCACAAGAAATGAATCTGAGGGTGTGAAAGAGCAGACGAGAGAACGAGTTCTATCTATTAAGACCAACTCACAGGGTTTCCCAAAGGGAGAGCCGAGTTCTTGTACTGATTTTGATCTGTCGGTACGCATTACAACCGAGAGGGTTTCCCCTCTTGAGGGTTCCTTACCTAAGAGTTCTCACAAACTCAGTAGGGTTGCTTCCTTTTAGTCGAGTAAAACTCAGTTGCTCTAGTCGGAAGGGATAGCCCACTATCTAACAGGGTGTTAGAAGATCATGTCTGTCTATATAGGACTACTTAGTGATTATCAACACAAATCTTATATAGAGAGGTTAGACCAAGGAGGTACACATGATTTTTATCCATCATGGTAGGGGTGTTCAAGAGGGTTTAGCTGAGTTGCTAGAAGACTACCATCTTGTCCATGAACCTATCTCAGATTTGAAAGTAGACGGAGTAAGGAAGTTGTTGGCTTTATTCACTCAAGTCCACCCTCATCGAAACCCTGCTCTAGTAGCAGGTCCACTCGATGAAGCCGACCCCTCTAACTTAGACATATTGTTAAAGAGGATTGAAGAGCCTACACCACACTCCCCTACTCTTATTCTGTGGGCTAACGATCTAGGTAGCGTACCTGATACGATTAGATCACGTTGTGGGGAGAAGTTTCATTACGCTCCTATCATGGAGTCGGTGTTCTTTGATCAAGCTAAGGCTCTATTTTGCGATTTAAGAGAAGATAACCTCTTGGGGGTTATCAAGGTACTCAATAAGGTAGGCAAAGAAGATACGAGGGCTTTTTTAGAGGCATACGTTGATGTCTTGCTTGAAGAAGATGGATTGGAGTTTTATACAGAGAGTCTGAAAGCCCTTTTGTCTCGCAGGATAATCAGCTTACAGGCTTTAAAGGGTTATTTCTTAGGGGTACATCAATGAAGAAGCATCACATTTTGTATGGTACATTTTCAGAGCTTATTCAGTTAAGGTCGAGGGAAATAATAAGCGATTGTATGAGTAAGGGGTTAGATGTTATCTACCTTGATGGTAAAAAGTCGAGCTTGTCCGAGGTGTCAGAGGCTTTCGATACGGGTTTATTTGACGATGGGAATAAGATTGTAGTCTTGGAGAACCCTAAAAGCCTGAAAGGGTTGTCGGGGGTTGTGAGTCAAACCGAAGTTCCTGTTTTATTTCTTGCGGGTAGGGTAGTCCCCAAAGAACTCATGGGCATTAAGAAGAAAGAGGAAATGAATGAGCCTCCCTCTTACAAGAAAGCGAAGTGGTGCGCTGATCTTCTTCAAAAAATGGTTAAGGGTAGAGGTAAAGAAATTTCATCTGCGATCTGTCAGAGTATTGTAAGTAGGGTAGGTCAAAATGTGGGTATCTTGAGATATGAGGCGATGAAGTTGGCTTATGTGAGTGAGGGCAAGGAAATAACACCTAAAGAGGTTATGAGTGTTTTAGCTCCACTTTCTGAGATGGACGGTCTACCTTTTGTGGACTCTGTGTATGGAGGAGATGTTCGTCATTTCTTAAAGATGTGTGCGAGGTTCGAGCAAAACAGAAAGCAAGACCCTACTGTGAATATATGTAGGGGTCTTCTTCATTCGACAACACTTGGAGTGTTGGAAGTACGACTTTTATTGGACGCTAAAGTTACTAATCTGTCAGAGATTGTAGACCGAACGGGTAAGAATAGATGGTTGGTCGAAAATGTACTACTCCCTCGTGCAAAGACCCACACGACAAAAAAAATTCGAGAAATTTTAGGCGTTCTGTATAAATGCGAAAACCTTGCTCTTAGTGGGGTTGTATCTCCATTTACAGCGTTAAAAACGGGTTTGGCTAGAGTAATGATTTCTTAATAGCCACCTATTAGGACTTGATTTGTCGAGTGAGGTCAGAGGTTTTGTTTCTGACCTTGACCACTTTAAGTCCTAAATTTTACGTTAATGGAGAGGGTATGTCTGACTTCAGATTCTCAGACCACGCAGAGTCTTTACTAAAAAAATATTACATGAAAACGGGAGAGGTGAATCCTCAAGTGGCTTTTAAGAGGGCTTCACATTTCTATGCGAAAAACGGAGAGTTAGCGAACAGAATTTATGAGTATGCCTGTAAGGGTTGGTTCATGTTTTCAAGTCCAATCTTGTCTAATGCAGAGACAAGAGGGCTACCTATTTCTTGCTTCTTATCTTTTGTCCCTGACTCGGTAGAGGGACTCATTTCACACACTCAAGAATTGAGATGGATGAGCGTTAAGGGAGGGGGTGTTGGAGGTCATTGGAGTTCCGTTCGGTCAGTTTCCGATAAATCCCCTGGACCGATTCCATTTCTAAAAACGGTAGACAGCGATATGGTTGCTTATCGTCAGGGGTCAACTAGGAAAGGGAGTTATGCGGCCTACTTAGACATTTCACACCCCGATGTGATCGAGTTTATGAGTATGCGTCTTCCGACAGGAGGAGACACCAACAGGAAATGCTTCAATCTGAACAATGCTCTGAATGTTACAGACGAGTTCATGGAAGCAGTTTATAGTGGGGAGAAATGGGATTTGATAGACCCATCTGACTCATCAGTTCGTGAGTCTATAGACGCTCGTGAGCTTTGGCAGAGAATTCTTAAAGTGCGCTTCAAGACAGGAGAACCGTACCTCAACTTTATTGATGAAGCGAACCGTCATCTCCCACAATCACTTAAAGACAAGGGGTTGAAAATTCATGGGTCAAACCTCTGTAATGAGATACATCTCCCAACTTCAGAAGACAG
>MDSY01130477.1_pt1 | contig 10699 bp, 7 predicted proteins | sample 811131 | NCBI WGS metagenome assembly MDSY01 (sample SAMN05326643, study PRJNA326480) | marine metagenome | isolation source: seawater | place: Atlantic Ocean: South West | collected 2010
CTGTATATTTTGCTTGGATTAATTGGTGCTATGGTTACAGCGTGGTTGTATCAATTATCGGGAGGCGTTATCTAAAATTGCCGTACTCGCTCAGAAGTTCGCTAGTTTGGTTAGATAAACCTGCAGCACCCTATACCTGACTCAACAACCACTCCTTAAACGCCCTCACATCTGCGCGCTGTAGATGTGCTTTAGGGCACACTACATAATAGGAATAGTCTGTAGTTAAAGTCTCTTCAAACACCGTAACCAAAAGCCCAGATGCCAAATGGTCTTCTACAAACAAAGAGGAGCCTAGTGTCACCCCTTGGCCATCTATAGCTGCTTGAATTAATACGTTGGTGTCATCAATGGTAATGCCGCGTTGGTTGTTGATACCCTTCACCCCTGCTTGCCTTAACCATCCGTTCCAGTAGTAAGGGCTGGTATCATGCAATAAGGTTGCATTAAGTAATTCTTCTGGTTTAACTAGGGGGCCGTTGTTGGCCAGCCACGCTGGGCTTGCTACGGGGAAAAAGTCTAATGTGAGGAGAGCTGTACTTTCCACTCCCTGCCAATCTCCTCGGCCATAAGTGACAGCTAGATCAATGTCTTCACGTTCAAAATCGACCGCATTGTGAGCATGGAATAAACACAAGTCAATTTCTGAGTGCAGCCGCCGAAACTCCTCTAACCGTGGTGATAACCACTTAGCCGCAAAGTAAGATGCTAAGCGTACATTAAGCAAAGAGCCCACCTTTTCTTGTTTGAGACTGACAATGGCATTGGCCATATCATCAAACGCGTCTGCTAGCACAGGCATCAAGGCCGCCCCTTGAGCAGTAAGCGTTAAGTTACGTGGTAACCGTTTAAACAAACTATGGCATAGGTAGTCTTCCAAGCCTCTCACCTGGTGACTAATAGCAGCTTGGGTTACAAATAGCTCATCTGCAGCGCGAGTAAAACTTAGGTGCCTCGCCGCGGCTTCGAAGGCTCGTAGACTATGTAAAGGCGGGAGTTTTCTTGCCATATATCAACCACATTTATGTAGATCAGTATAGATTAGTTATTCTAATCCATATCCATAAAAATAATCAATTGAATAGGATCCAATTTAGGATAAAGATTAGCCTCTTTTTCCCCAATAAAAACTACATTGGAAAATTACTATGTCACGCAGATCAGGTGGCCGCCAGGCCCGTTTAGCAGAGCGTTTAGCCCCTTTAACTGAAGAAGCTAAACCCGTTCATCCAGGAGAAACAGGGGGCACGTTTATGCCCCTGTCGAAAACCGATATGGCTGCCATTGCAGAGAATGCCTATCGTATACTTGCAGAAATAGGCTTCGGTAGTTCTACACCTCACTGTACAAAGTTGATGGTAGAGGTAGGTGCTATTATGGGTGATGATGGCCGTTTGCGTATTCCACGTAGCTTGGTCGATCACACCTTAAGTATCTGTGAGCATAACCTCACACTCCATGGCATTGATCCAAAACACGATTTAGAATTAAGTGGGCAACGTGTTCACTTTTCTACCGGGGGTGCAGCAGTGCATATAGCTGACCCAGTGAACAACACCTATAAAAACTCCACTAGTAAAGATTTATACGACATGGCACGTATTGCCAACACCTGTGAACATATCCACATGTTCCAACGTATGTGTGTATTACGCGATATCGACGACACTAAAACCATGGATTTAAATACCCTATATAACTCGGTCATGGGTAGCAGCAAACACATTGGTACCAGTTTTGCAGAAGCCGATCATGTTGAGGCTGGGTTAAAAATGCTACATCACTTTGCAGGTAGCGAAGAGGCTTGGCGCGCGCCCCTTTGTGAGCATGTCCAACTGCTTTGTAGTGCCACCAATGACCTTTGCCGCAGAATCTTTAGAATGTTTACGGGTAGGTGTTAAAGGTGGTATGCCTATTTTGTTACTTTCTGCCGGACAAGCCGGGGCCACAGCCCCCGCTTTGTTGGCCGGGGCTGTGTCTCAAGCATGGGCTGAATGCTTAGCTGGTTTAGTTTATGTAAATGCTATTAAACCAGGTGCGCCTGCTATTATTGTCACCTGGCCTTTTGTGTCTGACTTACGTACCGGTGCTATGAGCGGAGGCTCGCCAGAACAAGGTATTTTATCAGCAGCCTGTGCGCAAATGGGTAACTACTTTAATTTACCAACAGGCACTGCTTGTGGCATGACCGACGCTAAGTTTCCAGACTACCAAGCGGGTTCGGAGCGCGCTTATACTGCCGTTGCGGCTGCTATGGCTGGGGCTAATATAGTGTACGAATCTGCTGGCATGTACGCTAGTCTTATGGGCGCATGCCCAGAAAGCATACTTATGGACAACGACCTGTTAGGTTCATGTATGCGCATGACCAAAGGCCTTACTGTGGATGAGTCTAGCCTCAGTTTTGATGTGATTAATGAAGTGTGTATGGGCGGTAAAGGCCACTACTTGGGCTCAGAGCAAACTTTATCGGTCATGCAAAGCGAATACATTTACCCAGACTTGGGTGACAGGAGTAGCCCTAACATTTGGGCAGAGCAAGGCAAACCTGTATTGCTTGATAAGGCAGTAAAAAAGAAGAACGAACTGTTAAGCAGTTACTACCCTAAACATATTAGTGATGAAGCCGATTTAGCGATACGCGCAGAATTTAACATCCACCTTACCCGCGAACAAATTGGCCGTTAAGAGAAATACATTATGTCCCTAAAATCACATGCCCGCGTAGTTATTATTGGTGGCGGATCCCTTGGCGTTAACCTCATGTACCATCTTACAGAAGAAGGCTGGACTGATGTGGTCATGATTGAAAAAGGCGAACTCACTAGTGGGTCCACATGGCACGCAGCTGGCCTTTGCCCTAATTTTAATGGCAACCATACCTTGTCACAGATTCACGATTACACCATAGAGTTGTATGACAAAATCCTTCCTGCCAAAACAGGCCTACCTTCCTCATTCCACAAGTGTGGCAGCTTGCGTGTTGGCTATACAGAAGTAGAGGAGCAATGGTTTCGCAATGTTATGAGCCGTGCTCACAACATTGGTTGTGAAATGCGCTGGGTGTCCATAGAAGAAGCCAGAAGCATCAACCCAGTCATGAACTTTGATGGTGCAAGGTGTATTTTATACACACCCAATGATGGCCATGTAGACCCTACATCAGTAGTGATGCCTTTGTCTCAATTAGCCCGTGCAAATGGCGCAACCATAAGCCGCTTTAACCGCGTTACAGACATCAACATCTTGCCTCAAGGCGGCTACGAAGTCATTACCGAAAAAGGCAACATTATTGCTGAACACGTGGTTAACGCCGGTGGTTGTTTCGCCCCAGAAGTGGGCCGTATGGTCGGTGTACATGTGCCTATTATTAATTTAGAACACCAATACCTAGTGACCGAAGACCATCCAGAACTAGCTGCTTTAGTAAAAGAATTACCGGTGACCCGCGACTCCACTGCTGCCGCTTACATACGTCAAGAAGGTAATGGTCTTTTGGTGGGCCCATACGAAACCCGTGGCTCTAAGCCTTGGGCCATTAATGGTATGGATTGGAACTTTGATCGTGAACTATTTGCCGGCGATTTAGTACGCCTAATGCCCTGGCTAGAACGCTGTATGGAGCTTGTACCTTTGTTCCAAGAAGTCGGTGTAAAAACCATTATTAATGGCCCTATTACCCATACACCAGATGACAACTTTTTAGTGGGCCCTGTAGCTGGCTTAACCAACTTCTGGAACATGACCGGCGCGTCCATAGGCATAGCTCAAGGTGGCATTGGTAAATACATGGCTCAGTGGATGGTACACGGCCAAACAGAACTCAACATGGCCTCGTTAGATAGCCGGCGTTTTGGCAACTGGGCAGATAAAAACTATTGTATTACCCGCGCCATTGAATCGTATGAACGCATGTATTCCAGCGGTTCACCCACAGAAAACCGGCCCCATGGACGCCCTATTCGTACCAGCCCATTGCACACAATCATGGCGCAAAAAGATGCTGTGCACTTTGTTACCGCAGGTTTTGAAAAGCCCGCATGGTTTAAAACCAATTCAGTACGCAGCGAAAGTGAAATTTGGACTCACAACGAAGCACATGTAGTTGTAGCCGAAGAATGTGCTGCGGTACAAAACGCCTGTGGCATTACTGACGTCAGTGGCACTGCCAAATTCCGTGTTACCGGGCCAGACGCCTACACCTTCTTAGATCACCTGTCTTGCAACAAGCTACCTGCTAAAGATGGCCGTATTAGCTTAACTCTTTTCCATGCCGAAAAAGGCGGTATTATGGCCGAGCAGACCGTAAGCCGCATTAGCCAAGATCACTTTGTATTGATGGGTGCTATTGGCTCACAAATTAAAGACATGCAATGGATGCAGCAGCGTGTTGGTAATTATGATGTCACCCTAGAAGATTTTACCGAAGATCGGGGCGGTTTATTACTTACTGGCCCTAAAGCCCGTGAAATTCTTCAGCATATTTGTGAAGACGACCTGTCTACCAGCGCCTTCCCTTGGCTAGCGTGCCAAACTATTCAGCTGGATTCTGCCCCCGTTTTTGCCATGCGTGTGTCTTACGCCGGAGAATTAGGTTGGGAATTACACATGCCTGTTTGGCAGCTTATTTCCATCTATGAATCGTTAATGGAATTTGGTAAGCCTTTAGGTTTACGAGACTTTGGTACTCGTGCTTTCAATAGCATGCGTATGGAAAAAATGTACCGTGCTTATGGTGCTGAATTTACTGAAGAAATTTCGGCTTTAGAAGCCGGCATGGACCGTTTCTTAGATTTAAGCCGCGAGTTTATTGGAAGCACCAACATGCTTGAACGCCAAGCTAATGCCTTGCTATACAGCTCGCTTATCTGGTATTTGATGATGATGTGCCCGCAGAATGTTTTGGTAACGAAGCGGTGTTTGCTAATGGCGATCTTACCGGCATTATCACTGGCGGTGCCTATGGCTATCGGGTCGGAAAAAGCTTAGCATTCGCCTACCTAAAACCCGAACATTGTAGTGCGGGTCAGGCACTTACTGTAGAGACCTCTATTGGCACGCGACATTGCCATGTAGAGCTCGACGCCGCGTATAACCCCAACAACAGTTTATTGCGCAGCTAAGTAATTAGCCAACAAAGGGTATAAAGAGTTCAAATAATAAAACACCGTGGACCATAGTCGGTCTACGGCTAACGAGAATGCTATGAGCGACACCCAAGTATTGCCAGAAAAAGCCCGTATTGCCATCATCGGTGGCGGTATTATCGGCACCTCCATAGCCTACCACCTAGCCAAGCGCGGTATTAAGGACGTCGTACTAATAGAACGTAAACAACTGACTTGCGGTACCACTTGGCACGCCGCAGGCCTAGTTAGCCTTTTATGGCCTACGCCTACGCTTACCAATTTGGCAAAATATAGCCACAAGCTCTATGCCAGTTTAGAAGAAGAAACAGGACAAGCTACAGGCTACAAGCGTATTGGAAGTATTTCTTTAGCGCGCACCGAAGCACGTTTAGAAGAAATTAAACGCACTTCGTCTATGGCTAAAGTATTTGGTGTGGAATCAGAAATGATCGACAACACACGCCTAGCAGAACTGTACCCCGGTATTAATACCGAAGGTGTTATCGGTGCCCTATATACGCCAGATGACGGCCAAACTAACCCCATCGATACCACCATGGCATTAGCCAAAGGTGCACGTATGAATGGTGTAGAAATTTTTGAAAACACCATCATGGAACAGTTAATCACTAAAGATAATGTGATTACCGGCATTCGTACCGACAAAGGCACCATGGAAGTTGATCAGGTGATTTTGTGTGGCGGCATGTGGACTCGCGACCTTGCTAAAACCTTAGGTGTTCAACTACCTTTATATACCTGTGAACACTCCTACATTGTTACCGAAGAGATGGAAGGCCTCACTCAACGTCCGGTATTACGTGACTACGACCGTGGCCTATATTTTAAAGAAGACGCTGGCAAAATGTTGGTCGGTTGGTTTGAAGACAACGCCATTGGTTTACCTATGGATCGCATTGCCGAAGACTTCTGCTTTGACCAGTTCCCTTGCGATCAAGACCACGTAGAACCCTACGTTATGAACAGTATGGACACTTTTCCACAGCTAGAAACCACCGGCATTCGCACTTGGTTTAATGGCCCAGAAAGTTTTACTAACGACAACCTGCACCTGCTTGGCCCGACCTCAGAAATAGACAAGTTATTTATTGCTGCAGGCATGAACTCCAAAGGCATTGGAGCTGGCGGCGGCGTGGGTAAAATTATGGCCGACTGGATGATCGATGGCTTTCCATCCGGTGACGTTACAGAGTGCGACTTGCGTCGTCATTACCCAGCCCAACAACACGACGAATACGTGGCAGAACGCATCCCAGAAGCCCTAGGGCATACTTACGCCATGCATTGGCCGTTCTACCAGTACCAAACAGCCCGTGACCAAATTCATTCCCCATTACACCAAGAGCTAACAAAAGCAGGTGCCTGTTTTGGTGAGGTGTGTGGCTACGAGCGTGCCAACTGGTTTGCTAACCCCGGGCAAGAAGCTAAGTACCAATATAGCTATCAAAAGCCCAACTGGTTTGAAAACAACCAACAAGAACACATGGCCATGCGTGAAAGTGTAGGCGTTTATGACATGTCATCCTTTGGTAAATTTGAAGTGACAGGCCCCGCCGCTGCTAAAAACCTGCAGTACATTTGTTCTGGTAATATTGATATCCCAGTGGGCAAAGTGGTTTATACCCACTGCCTCAATGCACGTGGTGGTATCGAAGCTGATGTGACAGTTGTGCGTACTGGCGAAACAACCTACTGGGTAATCACTGGCATCAGCTCTCATTCGCGGGATTGGTGGCACCTCAATCACCGCTTAATGGATGACGTACTGCTGCAAGACATCAGCATGAACTTTGGGGCCATGGCTATTCAAGGCCCACACGCACGAGAGGTGTTATCTAAAATAACAGACATGGACTTAAGCAACGACGCCTTTCCATTTGCTACGGGTAAAGTCATGGATGTGGCGGGTATTCGGATGTGGGTGCAACGTTTAAGTTATGTTGGTGAACTAGGCTTTGAATTATTTATTCCAGCCCAACACACTGTTACCGTTTACCGAGCGTTGTTTGCAGCGGGCAGCGAGTTTGGTATTCGCAATGTAGGTATGCATGCCGTTAATAGTGCACGTATGGAAAAAGGCTTCGTGCACTGGGGCCATGATGTGGGGCCAGAAGACAACTTGTTTGAAGCAGGCCTTAGCTGGGCTGCTAAGCCTAATGTTAGCGACTTTATTGGTATTAACGGGTACAAGGAGCAACTCAAAGAAAATGGCACTAAGCGCCGTTTAGTGCAGTTTAAATTAGATGACACGGAAGCCATGCTGTTCCACAACGAACCGATTGTCATGAACGGTGAAATAGTGGGTTACCTCACCTCTGGTATGTATGGTCATGCCGTGGGTAGTGCCATTGGCATGGGTTATGTTAACTCACCTAACTTATCACCCATTCGCCTATCAAAAGCCACTTTCGAGATAGAAATTGCCTTAAAGCGCTATTCGGCACAAGCCAGTTTACAGGGATTTTATGACCCTAAAGGCCTACTCCCAAAAACGTAGCGTTAGGCGGCAGTTCACAGGGGATGACATTATTTCCCTGTGAACTGCGCCATCACTTGTGCAATTACCGCACCAATTAAATAGCAGTCTTCATCATCAAAGGTGAGTGGCACTCGAAGGTCTAGGGTTTTTTCTAGTACTTTAAGGGTGTTGGGCAAGTGCGGCATCGGATCTATGTAATGCCAGCTGTCATAACGGCTAGTAAAGGCTTTAGGTTGATTTTCACCAAACCACTTAAGTTCTACTCCTTGTGCTGCACAGGCGGCAATAAAACTTGGCATTTGCGTCATATCTATGGCCTCAGCCCTAAACTGAAGCGAACTACCCACAAAAGACTCCCTAGCATCTCTGACCGGAATATCTATCCCAGGGATGGCGGCAATAACGCTGTTAAGAATAGTATAACGTTGGTTCCAGCGTTTACAGTTGTTGTCTAACCCAGGTAATTGCGCCAAGCCTATAGCAGCCCTAATGTTATCCATACGGCCCGACATATTGGCACTAGTTAAACGGATATTTTCAAACACTTCAGGTGAAGGCGCAGCACCATGACGTTCATAAAGCATATAAGACCCAGAATGCATGATCATACGAGCAGCAATTTGCGCATCATCGGTAACTACTAAACCACCCTCACCGGTATTTAGGTGCTTATACGTTTGCAGACTAAACGCGGCTACTTGACCAAAATTGCCAGATTTAACACCTTGCCATGAGCCACCCATGGTGTGTGCACAATCTTCTAATACCTGCAAACCCAGCCCATTACATAAAGCCATAAGGCTATCCATATTTGGAATATGCCCACGCATTAAAGACAAGAGTAAAATTCTGGCACCACTGGCCTTAGCTTTTAACGCCAAGTCAGCTAAATCTAAATGATAATTATCGTCAATCTCTACTAAAACTGGCTTACCCCCAGCAGCGTGAATAGCGCCTGGCACAGGGGCCAAAGTATAAGCATTGGTCAGTACTGCTTCACCCGCTGTTAGCCCCATGGCACGCAAAGCGATATGCAAAGCATAGCCACCAGATGTGCACGCTAAACAATATTGGCGCCCTTGGTGGTGAGCAAATGCTTGTTCTAGTAAGGCTGCGTCAGACAGCTCACTACCCACAGTGTTGTAACGGTGCAAGCGACCTGAATCAAGCAACTCCATCACCCTTTTTTTGGCCTGCTCGGGTATTGGCTCTTGTTGGGTAAAGGCTTTTTTAAACTGCAGCTTTGACATTAAATGTTCCTTGAGGGGTGGCTTATCTATTGTGAGGTATCATGGCCCAAAACGAGCATTCTATGCAACTACTGGATTGATTTTTAGAACTGTATTAGTTAACGTAAAAAAAGGAGTAAGAAGCCACTAGATCAAAGTCAAACTAGGCATCGTGTATTTACATTTTTTTAATTATCAACAGATTCTAAAGCGCTAGTCATATGAATATATTAATTATTGGTGCCAGCGGTATGATGGGCCAAGCTGTTGAGGCTCATTGCCTCAAACATGCAGAGGTGAAACAGGTTCATTCAGTATTGCGCCGATCAAAAGCACATAGCCACCCAAAGCTCACCGTACACCTGCGTGATGACTTTTATAATTGGCAAAACATGCACGACACCTTGGTTCATATTGATCAAGTAATCTTTTGTCTCGGTGCTTACACTGGCAGCCTTACAGACGAAAAATTTAAGGCTGTTACCGTACACATGCCCGTGCAGTTAGGTGAGCAATTACTCAAATCAAATCCAAATGCGGGTTTTATCTTACTTAGTGGCCAAGGGGCAGATACTAAAGAAACCAGTAAAGTATCTTTTGCAAAGTATAAAGGCATGGCTGAGAATCAGTTAGTAGCACTAGGTTTAGGTCATTTTCATAGTGTACGCCCGTCTTATATCTACCCCGATACGCCCCGTAACGAACCCAACACTGCCTATCGGATTTATCGTATAATATACCCGTTAATCAAATGTTTAGGTGCCAATTTTTCGGTCTCATCGTCACACCTTGCTGCTGTGATGGTATACCTAGCCTTGCATAGTGATAGTCGTACGATTTTAGAAAATAAAGATATTGTAGGTTTACATATAAATGATTAAAAAATCTGGTCTTAGCTTAGTGAGCATCATCCTCACTTTATGCCTCACCTTAACCTTGATCGCAATTGCAGTGGGCTATTATTGGTATTCTAATGCTGCCGTATTTGGTGCCCCCATGACACCAGCACAACAGCAGCCTTATACCAATTCAAAAAACCTTGCGGGAACTCAGTTTGTTAATCAAACGAAGACCTCTACGGACCAATCTTTTGGGTTTATAGTTGGCGCATTATGGGACTATATTACGGCTGATGACTTAGCTCCTGAGCGCAACATTGACGTTATTGCAGCTGATCTTACACAGCTAAATAACGTCTACGATAACACCCAACTCATGTGGTTTGGTCACTCCTCATTTTTATTACAAACCGCCAACCAAAACTTATTATTTGATCCTATATTTAGTGATGTTGCAGCCCCCCACCCTGTTCTTGGTAGTAAACGCTACAGCAATAAATTACCCATTGAACCAGAAAATTTGCCTGCTACTGATGCTGTTGTTATTTCACATGATCACTACGACCATTTAGACTACCCCAGCATCATGAAAATAGATGCAAAGGTTAAGCACTACTACGTACCCCTTGGCGTGGGGCAACACCTATTGCACTGGGGCATTGCACCAGAACGCATTAGTGAAATGGATTGGTGGCAAGCTGCCGATTTAAATGACATCAAGTTAACACTTACCCCTGCTCGCCACTTTTCTGGCCGACGCTTAGGCAATAACAACTCTACCCTTTGGGGTGGATGGATGGTTGAAGCACAAGACCAACAGCTATATTTTAGTGGCGACAGCGGCTACGGCCCTCACTTTAAAAAAATCGGCCAACGTTTTGGCCCTATTGACATGGCTCTATTAGAGGCCGGCCAATACAATATTCGCTGGCAGGCCATTTACATGTTACCCAACGAGTCTGTACAAGCTGCAAAGGACTTGGGTGCCCGTATTATGATGCC
>MDSY01044756.1_pt1 | contig 10698 bp, 9 predicted proteins | sample 811131 | NCBI WGS metagenome assembly MDSY01 (sample SAMN05326643, study PRJNA326480) | marine metagenome | isolation source: seawater | place: Atlantic Ocean: South West | collected 2010
AATTTTTAACCACTCAACATCATCCTTCTGTTCTGCCTTTGAAGAAGATTTCTTGGAATCATCCGATGAAGAATCGTCCGAAGTTTGCTGGGAAGAATTAGCTGGTTCATCATAATCTCGAAACAACATATACAGCAAAAAGGAAGTTGCATTCTCCATCTCGACATCGATCAGAGTTTGTTCTTTGTCAACAGCGACCAAAGCCTTCACTTTGGTTGGTGCAGGTTGCCCTTCAGTATACTGCCCTTCAAATTGAATGACAAGCCAAGCAGAGAGTACCAGGTGTATGGCAATCAAAACGGTACCAGTCACCCGTAATACGTCGCCGACACGGCTGTGTTGGGGTCGTAGGGCCATATTTTGCCCACCATCCACTCGTACTTGAGTGTTCAATCACTCGTCGACTTGTTGGTCTTCATCTCGTCGACTTCCAGCTACAACGCCAGCAAGAACAATGACGGCAACCATTGAAACCGGAGAGAGGAACGGCAACAAGCCAGCATCTTCTGCAAGTTCTTCTGCGGTTGGAGGTGTAGGGTTTTCATCACCTGTAGTCGCGTTTGAGTTTGAGGATTGAGGGAGCGTAAGGTTGCCCACATCAACGCCTGCTGCAGCAAGGTCTTCTGCGATATCGTCTAAGTTGTGTTCTTCGACATTGACGATGTCTGCAATGTTGGTTGCTTCTTCCATTCCGTTTGTTGCTGCATTTGCATCAACGCCAGTCAAGTAGCGAATACTCAACTTTGCAGGCAACTCATCGGTGAAGCCTTGAGTTACAGGTCCAGCCATGGTGTAATTTCCATCATCGTTCATGACGTAAACACCAACCCCGACCATTGCAGCATGTTCGTTGCTCCAAAGCGGTGCCCACATACCATCATTGTAAGGGAATTCTTCGAAAGGCTCAACAGTTTCAAGTCGGTCTTCGAGGTTCATGCCGAATTGCTCAAGCACATCGAATACGCCAGAATCTGCAAAAGCCTCAACGACAGCGATCACGCTGTCGCTTGGTTCAGGCTCTTCTTCAACCGTGAAACAATCCGTCTGTGACTCATAAGCCTCAGTCTGACCAGTTTCAACTATCTCCATATGCATGCAGTATTCGCCTTCTTCGAGCACTGAAACATCGCCTGCCATTTCCCAACTGTATTGTGAGCCATCAATGGCCATGGTGTCAAGATAGACTTGGTTTTGATTCGGGTCAAGAATTGTAATTGTCATGGCCGCATTGCCATCTTCTGAATAATCGTCGACAGTCGCAGAGAAATTAATGTTCATGTTGTCGGTATCTAAGTTGTACCATCCAAGTGATGGACCAGTCCAACTGTCTTCACACATGCTGGAAAAATCCATTACTACTGCGCCGTTTACAGTATCGGTTACCGAACCGCTCACGCAGAACTCGTGGCTGCCGTAATTGGTCGGAACGGGCGTACCTGTTTCGAAACTCATACTCCCATAAAACCATTTAGCGTCTTGGTCACAACCGTTTGCATCGCAGAATGTTTGTTGGTGCTGAGAAAGTGGTGTGCCTTCAGCGTCAAAGAGAACGGCTTCAACAGTATAGTGGGCGGTCGCCCCTTCGTCTTCAGCGGTAGGGCAGTCTGCCTGGTAATTGTTGATTGCAGTCCAATCGATTTGACTTCCATCGTTGCATGTGAACATTTTTGTGGACATAGAATCATCTTCATCTTCACCATTCGCACAATCGTTCGACGAATCTTGGACTTGGTCCCAAAAAATTACGGTACCAGTACCATCATCGCATTGGAATTGGGCTCCAGCAAAAGAGAGGAGTTCTTCATCGATGGTCACCGATATAGAGGCATTGTCTCCCCAAAGTTGTACAGAGCCGTACATATCCATTTCGTCAGACCCGTCGTAACAATCTTCGTAGCCATTGTTGACATTCCATTGGTAAATGTATTCCCCATTGTCGCACATCCACATACCATCGGTTGAATCATAATCAGAATCATCTCCATCGTCGCCGACAAACACGCCTTCAATTCCATCGACAAGTCCTTCCCCGAGGTCTTCACCGATTTGCTCAGCGAATGCTTCCCCTGAGCCAACTAAGACGTGACCCATCATCATGAACATCAGCGGGTTACCAGGTGGGCAAGATTCACAGGATTGAACCTGAGTCGTAACACCTTCTCCGTCACCGAGGTCAACCGTCATTGTCTCGCCCATCTGGAAATCGTATCCACCCTCAACTTCCATATCAAAAGTGCCGGAGTCGGTCAAAGAATCAGAAATTTCAAGGTCAAATTCACCAGCATCAAGTCCGAAATCCTCTGTAGGAATTCCATTCACGGAAAAACTGTATTCAATGGCGCCAGTAAAGCTTCCAATAACATCCCCACAGTCATCACATTCCCAATAGAGTTCATCTCCGGCAGAGAGATCTACATAGATTGAATCTGGTGTGCCAAGACGCCACTCAGAAGTAGAATCAGTAATTGAATATCCCATGGTAAGTTCAGAACTGAAATCGACAGGGAAATCTTCGCCACCGCCTTCAAACAAGGCATCAATGTCTAATCCGATAGCAGCAGACATTTCCATGGTGAACATCATATCTGCTCCAACAAGGTTGCTGTTATCATCGAGGTATTCTGTGTACGTCATATCTACAGTCAAAACCTGCTCGAGGCTTTGGACAATATCGACATCGAAACTCGTAGGGTCTGCGCCGAACGTTGTTTCAGACCAGTCTGTTTGGAGAATTGAGTCTGCTAGAATTCCGTGTCGCAGTGTGACGTCATCGGTTCGACTCCAAACGGAAACATCGTTTCCATTACTGTCTTGAATCGTCTGAGGAGTGATGTCTTCGGTGTGATGAACATAGACGTTTGAGGAACCCGTTTGCAACTGACCGATGATCAAATTGAATCCAGCATCATCTGCAGCACCCATCACTTCGCCGAGAATTTCAGGTAAATCAAGACCAGTCAGGTTCTCAAGGTCGGTGTCAACACTGTTCCAATCGTATTCTACACCATAGTAAAACTCGGAGGCTTCAGCTGGTGCAGCCGCAACGCCACTTAAGGGCGCAAGGGATGCTAAAAGAAGGGCGGTCATCAGCAGGCTAGGCATGAAACTACGTGTGTTCATGATAAAACCGAATGCCTGCGAGGGTATCAAGGTATTGGCGGACAAAATCCGTGGCGTTGGAGTATTTCTATTCGCTTTTTGCATTTTTTGCTTTCCGGCAAATTTCAACAAAATTCTCAAACATTTCCTTGCCAAATTCTGAATCGTTAACTTCGGGATGGAATTGTAATCCAAACCGGTCTCCTTTTTCATTTTCCATGCCTTGAACCTTGCACGAAGGGCTGCTTGCAGTAATGAAAAAACCTTCAGGAACAACGTGAACTTCATCGTTATGCGATTCCCAAACAGTTTGAGAGGGGGCGGTGTTGGCAAATATTTCCCCACCTTCATTTTGTAACTCGATTTGCATTGCTCCAAACTCTGGTTCAGGAGACTCGCGTGCATCTCCGCCGTAAAAACGAGCCATGAATTGATGACCAGCACAAATACCGAGAACAGGAACATCAAGTTCGAGATAGGCTCCGCAATTCCCAAGTTCTCCGGTTAGGCCAACCCTTGCTGCCCCACCAGAGAGAATGACGCCATCGACTTCACGCAATTCGCCAATTGGGGTAGTGTTTTCAATAATTTTAGTATCGACCTTGAGGTAGCGAAGCATTCTCCATTCTCTATGAGTCCATTGTCCGCCATTGTCGACAACATCGATGATGAGTGGTTTTTCTTCCATGCTTTCACCTGTATTTTCTCCTGTGTTGGTCGAATAACCTTGAACATGCCGCACTAAAACGGAAGAAGAATGGTTGATGGTGCAGGAGCATAACGGGTGAACATGGTGCGAGTCTTGGTGGTTGGAGCTGGCCTTGCGGGTCTTGCTTGCGCTCTTGAGGCGACAACATCTGGGCATCACGTCGTCGTACTGGAGCGCTCTTCGAGAATTGGCGGTCGAAGTACAACGCAAAATCTTGACGATTTCCCAGTTGGATTTGGACCCCACCTTTTTCTCAAGAAAGGTCCGTTCCACGACCTTGTTCGAAAATTAAGCCGAGTCAAACTTGCCGCAACCCCACTTCGTCTCGACCGTACCGAAATCATCGGGCAGGGAATCGTTCGACCCTCGGATGATATCAAAACTTCAGTGACCAATAAACGAATTTTACGCGATGCAAACAGTGATCAGCCCCTGGTAGAGGGGTGTAAACTCCTTTCATCATGGGGGGGTGGACTGAGCGAACTTCGATATACAGGGTTGCAAAAAAATCACCTCCTGGTTTCAAATGAAGGCTGGGCGGGAATGATTGGACGGCTTGCTGCTGCATTGGATGAAGTAGGCGTTTTCATCGAATGCGGCCCTGAAGTACAACGAATTGAACCAGGTAAAGCGATTCTTGCTGACGGTAGAGAAATCGAGACCGATGTCATCGTTCTCGCATGTGGTCCATCTGCTGCCCGAAAAATCACTCGTACACTGGATGAACAACGGGCCACAGATTTGTTTTCACCTCTCGAACGAATCACAGCAAGTTTCGTCGAAGTCGGCTTGGATTCAAAATCTCTTTCTGGGAAACACGCAGTTATCGATACACTCCATCAGCGCATTATTCTCGATTATCGAGCGATTCAACCGCGACTAGGTCGTGAAGGCAGTCACCTTTCTGCCATCGCTATTGGAGGCCTTGAAACAGACCCGGGTGAAACACGATATGCTTCGGCAGATGAACGCCTTGCTTCGCTCAAATCTTTCCTTGACAGGAGAGTCAGCGGCTGGCAAGAACATGTTGTTCACCATTCCGAACAATCTAAAATCACGGTTCACGATACGGGCTCCTCTCGAATACCCCAACAAGCGATGGCCGACCTCGGTGTGCTTTTTGCCGGAGCTTGGGTCGAAGGAGAGCACATATTGGCCGATGGAGCAATCTCATCGGGCCGCTTGGCGGGTAGAAGTATTACAGCAGCCAAACCTTGAACACTTATCCACCTCCAACCAATGGACGGATTATGCGCTTCGTTTCATGGAACGTCAACGGCATCCGTGCCGCAATCAGAAAGGGAATTGATGGTTATTTTGAGGCCTTTGATGCAGACATCATCATGCTCCAAGAAGTACGCGCACTTCCTGAACAATTGCCAAAGGGTTGGAATTGGCCAGAAGGCTACCAGACTCATTTGCATTGTGCTGAAAAGAAAGGCTACTCGGGCGTAGCCACCCTTTCCCGTTCCGAGTTTACGAGCATCGAAACAGGCATGAATGGCACCGTTGACAAAGGCGATACTGAGGGGCGGATTTTAGTAACTGAGCACCAAGGATTCACTTGCATCAACACCTATTTGCCAAGTGGTTCGAACAAACAAGAACGACAAGAATTCAAAGATGCATGGATGGCTGAATGGCGCGCTTTCCTTACCCCTTACCTCGCCTCGAAACAACCAGTTATTGTTTGCGGCGACCTCAATGTCGCTCATACCGAAGATGATATTTGGAACGCAAAAGGCAATGCAAAATCAAGTGGATTTCTGCCACATGAACGTGAATGGTTCTCCCATCTTCTTGCAGATGGATGGACTGATGCGTTTCGAGAGCATGCAGGGGATGGAGAAAAAATCTATTCATGGTGGTCAAACCGTGGACAAGCTCGAGCCCTGAATCGAGGTTGGCGAATCGATTATTTCCTCCTCAATGCAGCGGCAGCAGCGCTGGTTGAAAATGTCAGCATTGAACGGCAAGGCGGCATTGATGTTTCTGACCATGCGCCAGTTATCTTGGATTTGAAACTCTAAACGGCTTCTTCAATATCTGCAAAATTGATCAGCAAAGCATCGACTATATCCCGTAAGGATTGGAGACTTGAGTGTTGAATTTTCACCGTAAGGTGGACCTCACCGTTTTTTTCAAGTGAACTTACTTCACATTCTGAGTGCTGAGCTGCTGCAAGAAAAAGGGGAGCGAGTTTAGCCTCTCCAGTCCATTCAATTGTTGCTTCATGCAACTCGCTCATGTCAACTGGTAGAGGTGGGCTATTATGAGGATGACTCGTCGCAGAACCATGGCGAAGGGCGGTGATGAGTTTTCTGTACTTGCCGGAACCGGGGGTGTCAACCTTGGCGAGGCGCGAACAAACCACGAAGGACGGAAAGCAATACTCTTGGTTCGTGGAGATGAAGACACTTTGGAATTCATCTCCTTAGTAGGTACAATGGGCATTACGATTGTCGAAACGCTTTACCAACCAGGGCATATCGATGCCCGAGGTTATTTTGGCAAAGGCCGCTTACAAGATGTCGCCGATGAACTCACTTCACGTACCTTGCCAAATCATCCATGGCAAAATGTCGATTTAGTACTGATTCATACCAACGCTTCACCTCGACAATTAGTCGGAGTGAGTGAAGCGGTAGGGGTGGAGGTTTGGGACCGAGTACGCTTGTTACTCTCCCTGTTTACTTCCCATGCTTCCTCACTTGAGGCGAGAACCCAAGTGCGCATTGCGCGTATGCAGAGTGACCGAACCGTTCTACGTGAACTTGCAAATCAAGAAACAACGGGAGAAAGAGCGGGGTATGGAGGTGGCGGTATCACAGCATTGCAGGGGATCATCGATAACATGAATCGAGAACTTTCACATCTACGCAAACGCCAGAAAAAACATGCTGTTGCTCAATCCGAGCGAAGAAAACAACGTTCGCGTGGCGGGGCTATGACGGTTGGTTTAGCAGGCTATACCAATGCTGGAAAGTCAAGTCTCTTTCTTTCTCTTTCGGGTAAAGAAGTGCTCGTGAAGGATAAATTATTCTCGACCTTAGAGACGGTAATCGGCCGGATGGAGGACAGTCCACGGGTTCTTTTAGCTGACACGATTGGTTTCATCGACCGCCTTCCAAGCTCGACACTCGACGCCTTTCGCGCTACATTAGCAGAAGCATTGGAAAGCGATTTGTTACTTATTTTAGCAGATGTAAGTGACAATCCCGAGGAATTAGAACGTAAATTATTCACTTCCCGCAGTGAAGTATTCACTCGTTTTTACGGTGAAGAAATCGATGAAGAATTCCCATGGAAGTCTGTCGATACGTCTGTGGTCAACCATGTTGTAACTGTTTTGACCAAATGCGACCAGGCTACAGAAGCCCAAAAAGAGGAAGGGATTGCAACAGTGGCCGCACTTGGTTTGCCTGAACCAATCCTTATTTCTGCCCACTCTGGAGAAGGTATGCAGGAACTCAAGGATACAATTCTCCTCCATCTTTTCGGCCCACCTATGGACTTGTTTCTCCTCCCGGTTCCTGCAGAAGGTGGCCGGGCAGTCGAAGGTTTAGTTTCCGATGTATACGATGCTGGATTGGTCGCAGGCCGCATTAATCACGACGATGGTATCGTGGAATTACGTGTTTGGATACATGAACATGCTTTGGCAAGATTGCTCGCACACTCAAAACACCGCATTGAAGTGAAGTAGGACGGTGTTCTACGCAAAGCATGGCCGAGTTGGAAGGAGACACTTCTACCAGCGAACCAATTACTGTAGTGGACGATTACATCGATGAATTGACTGGGCTATCTGAGCCAAAAGGAGAACTCACCTTCTCCTCATCAACAACCGTTCTCACAATGCCCGACCCAATCATGCATCCGATGGGTCAAGCAATCGGCGTATTTTTATTATTCATCTGCCTTCTTGGTTTCCTTAATGGAGTTGATTATGCATCACCAGACGCTGGTCTTGTTCGGCCCGATGAATTCGTTTATCGCCTTTCTTTGACAGCACCAGATGAAACAGCTACTTTTCGAGGCGTCGTCTACGATCATGAAGACCAGCCTTTAGAGAACGCTACAGTTTACATCTCTTGGGACGATGATGGGATTTGGAATTCAACAGAAATTCTGACTAAAGCCGATGGCTCATTTGAATTTGAACGGCTTGACCCCGGTTTAACACGCGTTGACATCATCGTTGAGCGTGACGAGCATCGCGACGTATATTCGAATCGAGTATTGCTTTCACCACCTGCAATGATTGAACCAATTGGCTTCACAACCATCGATTTCTCAGTCCCCTCTCCCGGAGATTTCGCTACCCAGCCCTGTACAAATGGAGCCGATGAATGTGAGATACGAACCATTGACATGACGCCAGAACAAATGGATCATCCACTGATGGACCCCGGAGCTTCAAGCATTTACATCACCATTGGTTTTGCTTTCATTGGCCTTGCTTTGATTGCTACAGGGTTCACATTATGGGCAATGAAAACGGGCTCAATCGCCATTCTGAGGACAGCAGCATCCCTTTCGTTTTTTGGAATGGGCCATTATTACACCGCATGTTGCTTTGGAATCGTCGCCTTCCTCCTTACCTTTGCCGTGCCTAAACGCCACATCACGGTGGGAGAGAACGCCCCTTCAAATGGACAATTGTGACCCATGTATCCCATCCAACTTAAGGGGGCTCAGCCCAACAGGGCACCATGGACCTCTTCACCTCGGCATGGATGACGCGGTCTCTTGGCGAATCCGTTTCTGCGGTTCATCTCGAGCAAGAAGGGGGGATTTTCGCCGGAGGGTGGAATGGTAACCTCAAACACTGGGATGCTGAAGGAGAACTGGTTTGGACGGCAATACTGCCTGACAGAATCACCGTTCTCGCCATTCACGGAGATTTAGTCTTTGCAACTGCTGGCCTCCATGTCGTTTGTCTTGAAGCGGCAACAGGCACCCAGAGGTGGAGTCATGCCTTAGAGGGCAGTGCAGATTCACTCTATGTCTTCGAGGAATACTTGTATGCGGTATCATCAGTCTACGATATTGAACATAATGATTTCCTTGAATCGGCCGTTTGGAACTTTTCATTTGATGGTACGATGAACTGGATTCAGCGAATGGATGAACGGCCATGGACCATTCAAGAATTCAAAGGAAAATTATATTTCGGATTGGGCCGGCCTAAATGTGGTTTCTCTGCGATTGACGCTCAAGCAGTTATCACTCATAACGCCGTTAAAACCGATTCTCCGATCACTTGCGGCTCAACCACCCCTTCTGACATGCTTTTCGGCCACGCCAACGGCGCAGTGTCGAATCAGAAAGGCAAAGTAATCTCTTCTGAACAAAGTGCCATCGAACTTCTTTATGCGACCTCCGAAGGCTACGTGGCGGCATTGGAAGACGGCACTCTCATTTCAAGAAACGGCAAATTCGAAGCATGGTCTGCAGTTGGAGACCCCGTCGCCGTTCAATCCGGAGGCTTTTCATTTCAAGGCCATCAAACTCACTGGGTTGGCCGATGGTCGGGCTCACAAGGAGTGATTGAGATTCGAAACATCGATTCAGGGGAACTTTTGGTTTCGACTCAGAGCCCTCGCTGTGAATCGATTGCGTCAGATTCAACTCGCCTGGCTCTCGGTTTTGAAAATGGAGAAATCAGACTATGGGAGCATTCTATGTTTGAACGCCGAATGAAAAACGGGCACAAGAGCGAAAAGAAAGACGAGCGAAAAAGCGCCTTGCAAGATAAGCTCAGGGCGCTTCGTGACCGGTGATGCACCACAGTTAGTCGTCCCAGACACTCGATGTTGAATCATCTACAGTGACCGGGGTGTCCGCCACACTACTGGAATCGATATCAGTCCCAACAGCATATTCTGGCTGTTGAACTGGCATTTGTCCCATTTGTTGTTGCGGCATCATGCCTTGCTGTTGCATTCCTTGTTGCGGCATGTATCCAACCATAGGTTTCGGTGCTCCGCCAGTCAAGGCCCCAACGAGAAGTAAGATGCCCCCGAGTCCGCAGCAACAGGCTCCAAGCGTACCTAGGAATCCGCCTTGAACAAAATCCCAAACACCATCAGCAAATTGTAAACCATAAGAATCTTTGTCAAATATATACAGTTGGGTATCGCTTGTAATTGTATACTCTTCTCCAAGGTTGCAAGTATAAGTCACTGCATCACCTTCGTTAGAATCATAGGTAGCGCAGACATAACCAAACAACATAAGCCCATCACCTTCAATTGGATCAGCCCACTCGTCCCTCCACTCATTTGAATCGGCACAAATCACGTGCCCTGCCTCACCCGTCACATCGTTTCCACGAGAGTCAGTAATTGTGAACGTCACATTTTCGCAAGCATCGGTTTTATCATTTCCATCTGCATCGCCATATTCGCCGTTCATCATGACATACCAGCCTGCTGAACCCAGGCCATCATCATCGGCATATGTGTAGGTAAACGATGTATTTGGGCCCTTTATGAACGCCTCTTCTGCATCACTGTTTTCAATCTCGTCTATGCCACTTGACCAGCTTGATCCTGCAATACCAAGAGAGGCAATCGCGAGCACGATACAGATTCCACCAACGATTAAAACGGGCTTGTTTGCCATAAATTGTCCACCCAGTCGAGATATTTAACAGAATAGCCCCAATCATACGATATCTTTATGATATCATTGTGATAGCAGAGTTTGAGCAATATGCAAGCAGCACCCCCGACTCAACAGATTACAGCCGGCAATGATGAAATCATGTTCAAGGATATAGAAAAAACCACCATCAACGGTTTTGTCGGCCTCGGCGTCCACATCTTAGGAGTGCCACTTATTTTCTTCGCCACCTTCATCCTCTATGCGTTAGGGGGATTCGG
>MDSY01073952.1_pt1 | contig 10697 bp, 12 predicted proteins | sample 811131 | NCBI WGS metagenome assembly MDSY01 (sample SAMN05326643, study PRJNA326480) | marine metagenome | isolation source: seawater | place: Atlantic Ocean: South West | collected 2010
CAAACACATTGGACATGGTTCGCAACTAGAATAAAGTTCACAACCAGACAAATTAAAAGTATTTAATTTAAGACAGGCATCTCTTATTGCAACTATTTCACCGTGCGCCGTAGGATCATTTGTCGAAGTAACTTTATTAGATCCTTCAGAAATTATTTTATTATCTTTTACTATTACACAACCAAAAGGTCCACCAACTGTTTCTGCACTTTTTATTGAAAGCTCAATTGCTTTAAGCATAAATTTATTTTTTTCTTCCATATAGCTATTTAATTTTATTTTTAATTTTATTTATACTCATTAATATTTTTTCAGGCGTTGCAGGTGCATCAATAACTGGATTGACAATATAATTTCCAATAGAAGCTATCGCATCTTTTATTGCATAAAAAACACTCATTGCTAACATTAATGGAGGCTCTCCGGTAGTTTTTGCTTTATTAACTACTTTTTCTTTGTTTGCCCCTTCTTTAAAAATTTCAACATTAAAAATTTTTGGCATATCACTGACTGCTGGTATTTTATAAGTTGAAGGTGAAAAGGTTGTAATTTGTCCATTGGGTTTCCAATTTAATTCTTCAATAGTCAACCATCCTTGTCCTTGAACAAATCCTCCTTCGATTTGACCTAGCTCAAGTGCTGGATTTATTGCTTTTCCTGCATCATGAATAATATCAACTCTTTCAATTACATTTTCTCCGGTCAAAGTATCTATACTAACTTCAGAAACAGCCGCTCCATAACAAAAATACAAAAATGGTCTTCCTTTAAAATTTTTTTTATCAAATTTAATTTTTGGGGTTGAATAGAAACCATTAGAAGAAAGTGAAATTCTATTTAAATAGGCTTCTTGAACAATCTTTTTAAATTCAAATTTTCTGCTACCAAAAATTATTTTTTCATTTTTATAAATTGGATTTTTATTATTAATTTTATATTTAAATTTAATAAAATTTTCTAAATTTAATTTTATCTTAGAAACTGCATCAAGTGCTGCCGCTCCGTTCAAATCTGTGGTTGAGGATGCTGCGCTAGCAGAAGTATTTGGAACTTTTGATGTATTTGTGGAAGAGATTTGGATTTTATCATAATTTAAACCTAATGAATTAGAAACTAGTTGAGCTATTTTAGTATGAGTTCCTTGACCCATTTCTATTCCTCCATGATTTAAATGTACACTCCCATCAGTATAAATGTGAACTAGAGCACCTGCTTGATTGAGATGAATAGTAGTAAATGCAATACCAAATTTAACAGGTGTAATTGCAATTCCCTTTTTTTTATATTTATTTTTTTGGTTAAATTTTTTTATTTCTAAATACCTTTTTTTGTAATTAGATTTTTTTTCTAATTTATCAAAAATTTCATTAATAACATTATCTTCGATTTTCATTCCATAATGTGTAATATTTCTTGATTTTTTTTGGTAAAAGTTATTTTTTCTAATATTGCAAGGATCTTTTTTTAGGTGTCTTGAAATATTATCTATGATGTTTTCAATTGCCATCATGCCCTGATTTCCACCAAATCCTCTAAAAGCAGTCGATGTCGCTATATTTGTTTTACAAAGATAATTAGAAATTTCTAGATCAGGAATGAAATATGCATTATCAATATGAAGTAGAGCTCTTTCATTAATTGCTAAAGATAAATCTGCTGACATACCACAATTTGAAGCTAGATTTAATTTTAAACCTTCTATTATGCCCTCATCATCAAAACCTACTTGATACTCAGAATAAAATTCATGTCTTTTTCCTGTTAAGATTATATCATCATCTCTATCTAATCTTAGCTTAACAGGTTTTTTAGTTTTATTTGCAAGTAAAGCACAAATACACGAGGTCATAAAATTTGTTTCTTTACCTCCAAAACCTCCGCCTATTCTTCTAACCAAAACATTTATTGTATTACTTTTTTGATTAAGCATTTTTGCTATTAATTGCTGTGTCTCTGAGGGGTGTTGTGTAGAGCTATACACTAAAAAATTGTTATCCTCTTTAGGGATTGCAAATGCTGCCTGGCCCTCCAAGTAGAAATGTTCTTGACTACCTGTTGTAAACTTTCCTTTTAAAAAATTTTTTGAATTGCTTATTTTTTTTGAGGGATTGCCTCTTTTTATTTTTCTTTCTTTGAATAATAGTTTTTTTTTCTTTAAAGCTTCTTCTATAGTAACAATCGGCTTTAAATCTTTATATGTTATTTTTGCCTTCAAGACTGCTTTTCTAGCAAGTTCTGTTGATGTGGCAGTAACTGCAAATAATGGCTGTCCATAAAACTCTACTTTTGTTTGAGGAAAAATTGGATCTCCATCAAAAACAGGGCCTACATCATTTCTACCTGGAATATCTCGATAACTTATAACTGAAGTTACACCTTTACTTAATTTTACTTTACTTAAATCTATTTTTTTTATAATTGCATGAGCTTTTTTACTTAATCCAATTGCACCGTATAAAGTATCTTTTGGCTCTTTGATATCATCTGTATATTCGGCAAAACCACTAACATGTTTGTAAGCGCTATCATGTGGAATAATTTTATTTATAAAATTTTCTTTGATCATTTTTAATTCACTCTTAGTAATTTTTTAGTTTTAATTTCATAAAAACATTTAATAAGTAAATTTTTTGCAACTTCCATTCTATAATTTTTTGTTGCCCTCATATCATTTATTGGTGAAAAATCTTTTTTTAAATTATCTCCAGCATTTAAAAAATTTTCTATAGATAAATTCTTGTTTTTAAGAATTTTTTCGCAGTTTTTTGCTCTCTTGGGAGTCTCAGCCATACCACCAAATGCTATGAAAATGTTTTTAATTTTATTATTAATAATTTCTAAGTTAAATGACCCACAAAGTGATGAAATATCATCATCAAATCTTTTTGATATCTTATAAGCTTTAAAAATATTATTTTTATATAGTGGAATTCTTATTGAATGAATGAATTCATCCTTTTTTAACTTGGTTTTTCTATAACTGATAAAAAAATCATTTATTGATAATACTTTTTTGTTTTTTGTATTTTCAATAATTAGTTTAGCATTAAGAGATAATAAAATTGGAAGAGTATCACCTATGGGTGAAGCTGTCGCAATATTACCACCAATAGTAGCTAAATTTCTTATTTGTACTGATCCATATCTTTTTAATACTGAATTAAAGTCTGAATAATAGTCTTTTATATAATTTTCAAATTCAATCAAAGGAGTTGCTGCGCCAACATCTATAAAATTCTTATTTTTTTTTATAAAATTTAGTTCCTTAATATCTTTTAAATTAATAATATTATTAAGATCATCTCTTTCTTTGGTAACTTTTAAAGATAAGTCAGTTCCTCCAGATAAAAAGTTAAAATTTGGATTTTTTTTAATAATTTTTTTTAAATCTTTAATTGTTTTGGGAGAAAAATATTTTTTATTTTCATTATTGATAAATGTACCTTTTGAACTTATTTTTTTTAAAAGACTAATGATTTTTTTTTTGTTTTTACTAAATTTATCTATTTTACTAACTTTATTTAAACTTTTTGCTGCATCAATAATTGGCCTATAACCAGTACAGCGACACAAATTTCCTGAGATAGAGTCTTTAATTATTTCATTATTAAAATTGACATGATTTTTATACATAGAAAATAAAGACATAACAAAACCAGGTGTACAAAACCCACATTGCGATCCATGATATTTAACCATTGCTTTTTGAACTGGATGCAATTCTCCATTTTTGGAAACTAAATCTTCAACAACTAAAAGTTGTTTCCCATTTAAAATTGGTAAAAAAGCAATGCAGGCATTAATTGCTTTATATTGTAAATTATTATTATTTAATTCTCCTATAACTACTGTACATGCACCACAACCACCCTCAGCACATCCTTCTTTAGTTCCAGTTTTTTTTAATTCTGTTCTAATATAATTTAAAATAGTTTGGTTTGGATCTGGATTTTTTAATTCCAAAATTTTTTCACCATATAAAAACTTAATTGTACTTGAGTCCACTTAACTTCCTCTATAAGTTGAATAACTCCAAGGTGATACAAGTAAAGGAACATGATAATGCTCTTTGGGATTTGAAATACCAAATTTTATTACAACATCATCTAAAAAAGAAATTTTCCCAGTATTAGTTATATTTTTAAAATAATCTCCAACATAGAATATAATTTCATACTTGCCCTCTTTAAAACTATCTCCTTCAATCAAAGGCTTTTCTGATCTTCCATCGCTATTTAATTTAACTGAATTTAATTTTTTTCTTTCATTATTGTCTAAATAAAACAGATCAACGGCTATTCCGCTACCAGGTTTTCCGGAATATATATCCAATACATGTGTTGTTAACTTTGTCATAAAATCAAGGATATATTATACAATTATTGTATAATTTATATATAAAACTAAAATATTAAAAAATATGAAGTCAATAGATACTATCAATAATCTAAACAAATCTGATTTTTTGACAATTTTTGGCAATGTTTTTGAAAAAACAGATTGGATTGCGGAAAAAGTTTTTGAACTAAAACCTTTTAAAGATTTAAATGATTTGTCTTTAAAAATGTTTGATCTGTATAAAAAAACTCAAAAAAAAAATATCTTGAAAATTTTAAATTCTCATCCAGAATTAACTGTAGGCAAAAAATTAACTTTAGAGTCAAAGTCAGAACAAGCTGGAGCAGAATTAAATGAGTGTAGTGTTGAAGAATTTGATGAATTCAAAAAATTAAATTTAGAATATAAAAATAAATTTGGATTTCCATTTATAATCGCCGTTAAGGGAAAAAATAAAAATGAAATATTAAATAATTTTAGACAAAGAATTTTAAATAATGTAGAAAGTGAATTTGAAGAGGCAAAAAAACAAGTAAAAAAAATTGCAACTTTTCGATTTAATGAAATAATAAATCAATGAAAAAATTTATTAGTGGAAAAATGATAAACTTAGTTGAGCCAAGACTTGGTTCAAAAGTAATTTTTAAAACTGATGAATTTTTTGCACCTGCCCATAGGATATTGAAATTAGAAAATCCAGTTTATAGAGAAGGCATTTTTGATAAAAACGGAAAATGGATGGATGGATGGGAAACTCGCAGAAGAAGAACAAAAGGATACGATTACTTAATTATCAAACTTGGAAAGCCTGGAAAAATATCAAGTATAGATTTAGATACAACTCATTTTTCAGGTAATCAACCAACTCATGCTTCATTGGAAGCTTGCTATAGCAAAAGCAAACCTAATAAAAAAACTAAATGGATTAAAATTTTAAATAAAAAAAAACTTGGACCAAATAAAAATCATAATTTCACTTCAAAAAACAAATTTTCATTTAACTATATAAAATTGAAAATTTTTCCTGATGGAGGAATAGCGAGAATTAGATTATTTGGAAAAATAGATATGAAAAAAGCAAATATTGGTAAAAAAATTACAAATTTATCTTCTTCATTAAATGGTGCTTCAATTGTCGGTTGTAATAATGAACATTTTGGAAGAGCTGAAAATGTAATTGCCCCTGGAAAAGGTAAAAATATGGGAGATGGATGGGAAACCAGAAGAAGTAGAGGAAAAAATTTTGACTGGTTGATTATTAAATTTGGAAAAATTGGAATAATTAATAAATTAGAAATTGATACTCATCATTTTAAAGGGAATTATCCTGATTCTTGTTCGGTACAAACTTCCGCTATTCTAAAAAATGTTTCTAATAGCTATATAGTTAAAAATTCTTCAAGATGGAAAACCATATTAAGTAAAGCAAAATTAAAAGCTAATAAAAAACATATTTTTAAAAATATTCATATGAAAAAGAATAAAGTTAATTATCTAAAAATTAATATTTATCCTGATGGTGGAATTTCAAGAATAAGAGCTTTTGGTAAGTTTGTAAAATGAAAATAACTATAAAACCAACAAAAATAACCAGAAAAAACTTTTCTAAATTTGGTGAGTTAATTAACACAAAAAATAAAAAGCCTATTAGTATAAATAACGGTTACGCAAGAAGATTTCATGATCTAGGTAAAATTAATACTTCCTCTAACAAAGGTAATCCAATTATTAGTATCTTTTCTGCAAAAAAAAGAAATTTTCCAATGAAAATAAATATGATGGAAAAACATCCTTTAGGAAGTCAAGCTTTCATACCAATGAAAGAAACATCTTTTATAGTATTTGTTGCTCCAAGAGGTAAAGAACCAGATGTAAATAAAATTAAATCTTTTATTGTTCCAAAACAAACTGGAATTAATTATAAACCTGGAATTTGGCATTTTCCATTAATATCTAATAAAAATATGAACTTCTTAGTTATTGATAGAAAAGGAAAAGGTAAAAATTTAATTATTCATAATTTTAAAAAAGAAATATTACTTAAAAAGTGAAAAAAAAATATCCTAGAGACTTGATTGGTTATGGATCAAAAAACATAAATGTTAAATGGCCTAATAATGCAAAATTAGCTTTACAATTTGTTTTAAATTATGAAGAAGGAGGCGAAAAATGTGTCTTGCACGGTGATAAAACTTCGGAAGTATTCTTATCTGAGATTATAGGAGCTCAACCAGTTAAAGGTCGAAATTTAAATATGGAATCTATTTATGAATATGGATCTAGAAGAGGATTCTGGAGAATTTATGATTTATTCAAACAAAAAAAAATTCCTTTGACTATCTTTGGTGTCGGAATGGCTTTAGAAAGAAACAAAGAAATTTGTAAAGCTATTAAAAATGCTAATTATGAAGTAGCTTCACACGGTTGGAGATGGATTGATTATCAAAATGTATCTAAATCAAAAGAAAAAAAAGATATGAAGTTAGCAATTAACTCAATTAAAAAAATTTTTGGTAAAAGACCTCTGGGCTGGTACACAGGCAGATGTAGTACCAATACATTAAATTTGGTTATTGATGAAGGTGGTTTTTTATACTGTAGTGACACATATAGTGACGATCTTCCTTATTGGATAAAAAAAGGTAAAAAAAAACAATTAATGATTCCTTACTCTCTAGATAATAACGATATGAGATTTGCTACAAATCAAGGTTTTAATTCAGGAGATCAATTTTTTTCATATTTAAAAGATAGCTTTGATGCACTTTATCTCGAAGGAAAAAATTCACCAAAAATGATGTCTGTTGGACTACATTGTAGATTGATAGGTAGGCCAGGAAGAATCCAATCACTTAGAAAATTTTTAAATTATGTTTTGGGCCATAAAAATATTTGGATATGTAAAAGAATCGATATAGCAAAATATTGGATAAAAAATTATAAATAAAATATTAAATAATTATTCTGTGCTAATCGAAACATAATGGGCAACCGCTTCAATTTCTTCAGAAGATAAAATGTCTTGATAAGCGGGCATAACTCCTACGCCATTTGTAACTACAGCTATAACTCTATTAATATCAGGTTTAATAAAATCTAAATCTGGCCCAATATTTCCGTCAGATCCAGAATCGGAATGAGCATGACACGTAGCACAAGCGCCTTGTTCTATGAAAATTTTCTTCCCTTTGTTATATATTTCGTCTGATTTAACTTGATTAAAAATTAATAAGAAAATTATAGAAAAAAAAATATATTTTTTAAAATTAATTATTAATTTATTCACAATAAAATTTGGTATCATAAATAATAAAAATTAAAAAGGAGAATTTATTATGAGAGGCTATTGGATAAGTTTGTACAAAAAAATTGAAAGTCAAGAAAATCTCAAAAAATATGCTAAAACTGTAACTCCTATTATTAAAAGTTATGGAGGCATACCCCTTGTTAGAGGAGGAAAATATAAAGTTTATGAAGGAGATAATTTTTCAAGAACAGTTATTTGGGAATTTCCTAGCTTTGAAAAAGCAATTGAGTGTCATAATTCAAAGGAATATCAAGCTGGTTGGAGTTTAGCTAAAGAAACTACCGTAAGACACATGCAAGTAATAGAAGGATTTAGTATTGAATAGGTTCGTTATCAATTGATCGCCATAAATACCAGGTTGCAACTGAACAGTAGGGTGAAAATTTTTTTTTTAGTTTATTTACAAAATTTTTTGGTGGTAAATATTTTTTTTTGTAGTTATTTGAAATAGCTCTTAATAAACCTATATCTTGTACAGGCCATATATTAGGTCTATTATAAGTAAATAATAAAATCATTTCAGCTGACCACTTTCCGATTTGTCTTAATTTTGATAAATATTCAATTGCTTCCTCATCTGTCATATCTTTAATCAAAATAGGATTAAAAGATTTATCTATAAACTTCTTTGCTAATTCTTTTATTCCTTTTACTTTTTGTCTACTTAATCCACACTTTTTTAAATTTAAAGTTTTTAATTTATTAACATTTTTTGGATTGATTTTGCCATTACACGCAATTTTAAAATTTAAAAATACTGAGTTGGCCGCAGCAACACTTATCTGTTGACCAATTATACTTTTACAAAGTGAGAAAAAAATATCTTTCCTTGTGGTTAAATTTTTGTCTGAATATTTCCTAATTATTTTTTTCATAACTTTATCTTTTTTAATAAGATAGATTTTTGCCTTATTCCAATAATTTGGTGCTTTATTCATGACGAGAAATTGAAACTTGTTTATTTAAAAATATTTCTCTCCTAAAAATTATTATTGATGAAATTATTACCAATGAAGCTCCAAATAAAGTTTTTGAAGTTGGAATTTCATTCCAAATAAAATAACCAAAAATTATTGCAAAAACCAAAGCTAAATATTTTAGCGGAGTAACCAAAGAGACTTCAGCTAATTTGTAAGATTGGCTAAGAAGTAAATTAGCAACACCTCCTAATATACCAATTAAAGATAACAAAATTAAATCAATAAAATTTGGCATAACCCATCCTTGGGGAATGGTAAATAGGCTTGTTACCATAATTGAAAATGAAAAATAAAATCCAATAAGCCATATAGGCTCTGAACTTGACAATTGTTTAATTGCAATCGCTACGTAGGACAAACCAAAGCAAAAAATAATAGGATAAATATAATATATATTTAATGAACTAAAGCCCGGCTCTGAAATTATCAAAATACCAATGAATCCAACTATTACTGCCAACCATCTATATAAACCCACTTTTTCATTTAGAAAATAAATAGAAAAGAGTGTTGTAAAAATTGGCGCAGCAAATGAAATGCTAACAACAGTTGCTAATGGCAATTTTCTAAGAGCGATAAAGATTGCTACAATTGCAATTAGTCCAGACAAACACCTTTTTATATGAAGGATTGGTCTACCAGTTTTGTAAAAATCTCTATATCTATCTCTAGGTATTAAGCTCAAAATAGGTATTAAGCCACAAAAACCTCTAAAAAATAATACTTGTCCTACAGGATAAGCATCTGACCACTTAACTATTACATCCATCAAAGAAAATGCACAAACAGACATAAACATGTACAAAAAGCCTAATTGATTTTTTGAAAACATAAGATTAACTTTAAATTAAAAAAATTATTTATCAATGGAAATAGCAGTTTTGGCTTTAGGATGTTTTTGGGGACCAGAAATTAAGTTTAGTAAACTAAATGGTATTCTAAAAACAGAAGTAGGATACTGTGGTGGAAATAGTGCTAAAACAAATTACAAAGAAGTTTGTACTGGCAATACTAATCATGCGGAAGTTGTAAAGCTAGAATTTGACCCTAAAATTATTTCATATAATAAAATTTTAGAATATTTTTTTGAAATTCATGATCCAACAACTTTAAATTTACAAGGACCGGATAAAGGCACTCAATATAGAAGTGAAATTTTTTATTTGAATGAAACTCAAAAAAAAATTGCAGAGGAAATTATTAATTTAGAAAATAAAAAACTTTCAGGCAAAGTAGTTACAAAATTATCATTATTAAAAAATTATTGCGTAGCAGAAGAATATCATCAAAAATATCTTGAAAAGAGATAAAATGTCTTTGGTAACATCAAATTGGCTAGAAAATAATTTAGATAAAGTTAAATTAATAGATTGCTCTTGGCATATGCCAAACCTTAAAAGAAATGCATATTATGAGTATCTTAAAAAACATATTCCAGGAGCCATTTTTTTTGATCTAGATAAATATTCTGATTCAAATACAGACCTACCCCACATGTTGCCTAATCCGATTACATGGGAAAAAATTTTATCTAATTTGGGTATATCTAATAATGATAGGATAATAGTTTATGATAACTCTGATGTTTTAAGTTCATGCAGATGCTGGTACAATTTTATTTATTTTGGACATAATCCAAATCTTGTTAGTGTTTTAGATGGAGGATTCAAAAAATGGAAATTAGAAAAAAAAATAACAAACAGTAATGAATCTAGATTATTTAAGACAAAATACAAATCTCTAGAAAATAAAAAGTTGGTAAAAAATAAAAATCAAATTGACATAAATATTAATAAAAAAGAATTTGTGGTTATAGATGCGAGAGGAAGAGAAAGATTTGAAGGAAAAGTTCCAGAGCCAAGAAAAAATGTTAGGAGCGGCTCAATTCCAAACTCACTTTGTCTTCCGTTTAAAGAAATAATAAACGATAACAACACATTTAAAAACATAGCTGAAATTTCAAAAAAATTTGAAGAAATAGTAGATGTGAACAACGATAATATGGTATTTTCCTGTGGTTCTGGGATAACTGCATGTGTTTTAGCTCTTGCATATTCTCTAGTAAATAATAA
>MDSY01074405.1_pt1 | contig 10695 bp, 6 predicted proteins | sample 811131 | NCBI WGS metagenome assembly MDSY01 (sample SAMN05326643, study PRJNA326480) | marine metagenome | isolation source: seawater | place: Atlantic Ocean: South West | collected 2010
CGCCGTGCACATGCACATGCACATGCACATGCACATGCAACATGCACATGCAACATGCAACATGCAACATGCACATGCACATGCACATGCACATGCACATATGCACATATGCACATGCACATGCAACATGCACATGCACATGCACATGCACTCATGCACACATGCACATGGCACATGCACATGGACATGGTGCTGACAGCTGTAGTGTTTTTTTGCCGTATCAATGCACGCGTATCATGTACTTTACGTATATCATGCGTCTGTGCGCACTGCGCACATCGTAGTATAAACACATACCGTATAAAGCTGTACGGCTTGGCTTTAAGGCCCGCGAGAATCGATATGAAAACTATTCAAGCCCCAGGGAATAAATTGTTCCGCGTTACCCCTCTGGGGTACGAAACCGCCGGTTTGGGAGGGTGGTTAACCCCGTACACGATTGAAAACTATTTAAACTTGGTAAACTTCTAAAATCGCACCCCCACCCGATCTGCACCCGATACGTCAATTGTGTGGTAATGTAATGTCACGGTATCCTTTAATTGGCACATGGTCTATCATTTTACGGATTACGGACCGGTCATCATGGCTAAACACACGCGGCTAGAACGACATGAATCATCATGGCGACGAAAAGGTGACAATACTGAATCACGGGGCCCGCAGCGCCATCCAGCGAGCCATCAGCTCAAACAGAACAAGCAAGCGCTGGAGCTACTAGGTGTAGTTGGCGCTGCACCTGTGAGCTGTCAGTCTACTAGAAGCCGAAGAAGCCTTTCTTCTTTTCCGGCTCGGCCGGCGCCCCAGCCGGGGGCTCACCGGTGCCGAGCAGAGCGGGCGGCGGGACGATGTGCCCGCGAGCGACGTAGTCCGTCGTAGCGTCCCGTTTCATTTGAGAGAGCTGCCCCGCGCGCTGCGAGTTGTCGCGCGCGAGCTTGGCGCGCCCATCCGCGCCCCCCTTCGCGCGCGTGGCGCGCGCCGCCGCCACCGACTGCCCATCCAGCACGTCGTCGAGCAGATTGTTGTCGGTGCGCGCAGCCGTGTTCTTACGCATGGCCTTGAGCTGACCCATCCGCTCGGCGGAGTCCCGCGCGAGCTGCGCCTGTGCCTCCGCGCTCTTCTGCGCGCGCGCGTCGCGCACCGCAGCCACCGACTGCCCGTTCACTACATCGTCGAGTAAATTGTTGTCAGTTCGCGCGATGATGTTCTTACGCATGGCCTTTAGTTGCCCCATTCGCTCGGCCGACTCGCGCGCTAGCTTGGTGCGCGCCTCCGCACTCTTCTGCGCGCGCGCGTCCCGCGCCGCCGCCACCGACTGCCCGCCCACCATGTCGTCGAGCACGTCGTTGTCCGTGATGGCCTTTACGTTTTTGAGCGAGCGCCGCATCTCGGCATTCTCCCGCTTCAGCCTTGCGGCCTCGTCCGCCTTGCGCGCTGCCGCCGCCGCCGCCGCTTCGATGCGCGACTGGCCGACGGCGTCGTCGCTCACGTCGTTGTCGGTCCGCGACTTGGTGGTGGAAAGGATTTTACGGTGCTCCGCGTTGCGCTGCGCGAGAACGCCACCCTCTCGCTCGTGATTGAGGTTGGCGTGCAGCCAGCTGTACTCAGCCACCAAAAAGCGCTGCGCGTCCGTCGGGTCAACGAAGCGGTGATCGTAGCTCTTTTTCGCGAGCCGCGTGTTGCGCGCGTGGATCCGTAACCTCTCCCTCTCGGCCACGTCGTCGAGGTTCTTCTGCCCGAGCACCGCCTGCGAGATTCGGTCGTCGAGCTGCGCCTGCCTTCGCTGCTTTCCGCGCTCGCGCGCCTCCTCTTGTTGCCGCCTGATCTCTTTGGCCCGGTTCAGTCTGGCACGCTCGTTGCTATCTCGGAGCCCCTGCTGTTGTGCCTTCTCAACGCGCAACGCGTCCGCCTGCGCCCGCTTGGCGTCGTCTGACGCCGCCTGCGCCTTGAGGGACCTCTCGTGTGCCTCGCGGCTCTGCAACGCGAGCTCGGCCTTGCGCTGTCGCGTCTTCTCGCGCGTCGCGTGCAGCGCCGCCTCGCGCAGCGCCGTCAGCTCGCGCTGTTCCTGCTGCTCGAGCGCGTCCTGCAGCGCCTCGGCCGCGTCGAGCTTCTCGTCGAGCGCGCGCGCCACGAGCGTGCGCCCGCGTAGCATGTCGAGCTCGCGCTGCCGCTCCTCTTCTCGTCGCTGCAGGTCCTCCTGCCGCTGCAGCCGCATCCTCGTCGCGTTCCTCGCCTTCTGCCGCTGCATCTCCTCATAGGCCTCCGTGTCCTTGTCTTTGGTGGCCAAACGATGCGCCTGGATGCGCTCGGTCGTGTCTCTGGCGCGCTGCTCGAGCAGTGCCTCGACCGCCTGCCTCTCGGCGCGAACCTCGTCGGCCTTCTGCCGGTTCTCGTGCGCCACCTTCATCTTCACGAAGGTTCCTCTTGGCAGTGCGCCTTCCTTCTTGCCCAGCATCTGGTGCAGCTCCTGCAGCTCGCGCTCCTCGTCGTTCAGCGGTGCCCATGCCTCGACTGGCGCGGCCGGAGGAGGATCAGCATCCGGAGCTGGAGCAGGCGTCTCACCCATGCCAAACCATCCCATGGCGTGCAAGACCAATCCACCCTCCAAAAAACGTTTTTCTCGTCTCGTCCGTCCCTGAGCGATTAGCGCTGCGCGAACATACGAGTATTGAGGCGGAGAGAGAAGGACGTGGACGCTTTGGCGTCCAATTTGTCCGGGCACGTCCGCCAAATAACACCCCTCGCTCCGCTCCCCGCCGACGACTCCCAAGCCAGTCGCAGGCAGTCGCCACTCGTAGAGAATTCTACGGCACGGAGCACGTAAGCACACGTCGCACGTGCACATAAGCGTGCCGGCCACGATGTGCAGCGGCAGCGACACCTCCGAGGAGAGCGTGGTGGGCGAGAGCTGCGCCTTGGTCAGGAGCAAGGAGCCGGCCAGCAAGGTGAAGCCGCTGGAAATCGAGGAGGCGAGCAGCAGCGGCAGCGGCAGCGGCAGTACGCCGACGGAGCACGCGGCGTGGCTCAAGTGGGCGAGCCTCGGGCTGCTGGTCTTCCAGAACAGCGGCGTCTTCCTCATGATGCGCTACACCCGCTCCGTACACGGGCCTCTGTACCTGACCACTGTCACCGTCTGGCTCGCCGAGTTCTTCAAGGGCCTCGTCTGCACGCTGATCCTGCTGACGATCCAGCTGCGCAATGGCGGTGGCTGGAGCGGCTTCACAGCGCAGGTGCACGATGAGCTCTGGGTGCAGCGGCGCGAGACGTTGCGCCTCGCCGTGCCGGCGGCATGCTACACGGTGCAGAATAACCTGCTCTACCTGGCGGTGACTCACATGTCCGCCGCAGGGAGCCAGGTGCTCTACCAGAGCAAGACGTTATCGACCGCGCTCTTCTCGGTGACGATACTGAGCAACCCCAACCCTAACCCTACTCTAAACCGTAACCCTAACCCTAAGCCCAACCCTAACCCTAACCCTAACCCTAACCAGGTGACGATGCTGGGCAAGCGCTTCAAGGCGCTGCAGTGGGCCTCCTTCCTCCTGCTCGCCATCGGGGTGGCGCTAGTGCAGCAGCAGGACAGCAAGTGGAGCGCGGGCTCGGCAGGGCGGCACTCGCCGGTGCTAGGTGCCACGGCCTCTCTCGTCGCCGCGGGGCTCTCGGGCTTCGCAGGGGTCTACCTCGAGCTCATGTTCACGCGCGGCTCGACCTCGATCTGGATGCGCAACGTCCAGCTGGCCATCTTCACGCTACCGCTCCAGACGCTCACGGTGTTCCAGACCGACCGAGCGCACATTGCCGCGCACGGGGCGCTGCACGGCTTCTGGCCGAGCACATGGGTGGTCGTGGCGGTCCAGGTCGCGGGCGGGCTGATCGTCGCGATCGTGATCAAGTATGCGGGCAACATACTCAAGACCTTTGCGGCGGTGCTCGCCATCCTAGCCCTAAACCATAGCCCTAACCCCAGCCCCAACCCAACCCCAACCCCAACCAGGTGCTCGCTATCCTCGTCACATGCCTCGTCTCGTACCTACTGCCCGCCCTCGGCTTCGTCGCCACCTATGTGGAAGACGGCTGCGCCAGGCCAAGCTCAGGGCGGCCTCCAGCCTCGGACAGCCTCGGCCAGCCCAGGCCAGCCTAGGCCAGCCTAGGCCAAATTGGCAGATCTATTCTACCTTACCGGCTTCGTTGTACGGCCACCCCCTTACCGGCCTTGTTTCCCGACGACATAGGTCGCCACGCCGCTCTTCGGCCTCGGCGTCGTCTTCGTGATCGTCTCCATCGGACTCTACTCAAGGCCGATGCACGTGCCCTGCATAGACGCCGACTCCTGACGTGACGGCCGCGCCCGAATTTTTCGCTGAAAATACCCCCATGAAAACTTCTCGATCCCGCTTACCGACATGTTCGCGCTGGTCGTTGCCGCGAGCGCGTTGCACGCACCCACTTCATGCACAGTGGCGGCGCGCTGCACGCCACGAGCGAGGCCGATGATGCAATCGACCCTCTCGTCAGGGCGCCTGCTCAAGCTCTCGCTCTTCGCCGGAGTCACGTACGGCTCGCTCGCCTCGGGCGCCTCCGTGGGCAAAGCCATGGGTCTCAAGGTCGTCGCCGGCACCCTCGCTGCCACTCTGCCGGGTGTGGTCGATAGTCACCTGGCCGTCTCCTTCGGCTACGGGCTGGCCATGCTGTGGATGGGCGGCCTCTTCCTGCCAATGTGCAAGGGCTCGCCCTCCGCGCTGCTCGCCATCGCCTACATGCTGTACGGCCTCAAGGTCGTCCTCTTCCAGCGGGCACGCGACGCGCGGCCAGACTACGTCGCGAAGGCCCTCGCTCCCGCCCGCGCCAAGCAGCCCGCTACCACCAGCCTGCTGGCGCGCCTGCCCTTCGTGATCTCCATCGGCCTGCTCCTTGCGACGTTCAGCTTCCCGCTGCACGCGGCGAGCTTCGCAACGGCCACAGGCCCCCCTGCGGAGTGGGGCCGGCGCGCGTGGGGCGTGCTCTACGGAGCAGGCGCGGCGCTCTTCTCCCTGCTCATCCAGACCGTCGCCGACGTTCAAAAGTTCAAGCACAAGGCGAGGGAGGGCGCCGACGCGCCTTGCCTCGGTGGCCTATGGTCCCTCACGCGCCACCCCAACTATCTGGGCGAGATCGGCTTCCAGCTTGGCGTGCTCGGCGCCGGGCTGAGCGGCTGCACCAACATCGCCAGCATCTGGCTCGCGCTGCTCGCGCCTGCCATCTTCATCTCAGTCATGCTCGCGTCGACGCGCAGCCTCGAGGCGCGGCAAAAGGAGGCGTACGGCGGCCAGCCAGATTACGATGCCTACGTACGATCGACGCCGCGCCTGCTGGTCGACTGGAAGCAGGTGTACGCCGCAACCTTCCGGTGGATCTTCCCAGAAGGCTGGGGCAAGTGGGGCTGGGGCCGCACCGGCAAATCGTAGGAGCTGCCTCCTTGCACTGCCCCGCCCATCACAATTGCGGTGACCCGTGTGCTGTGTGGATGTGATCTAATCCCTTGACGAGAGCCCCGCGTGTTGTGGTGTTGGTACACACAGCCTGCACACAGCGTATAGATCGCGCTCGCAGAAAATACTTTTAAACCTGAACAACGCCTGTCGCACTCGGCACTGCTGTCGCATTATCTGTGTACTTTATATCGCAGCCCTACTTCTCGCGGTCGAGCGCTCACATATATACGCCCTGCAGTGAGCAGTGTCCCGTGTCCGGTGCAGTATATGTGCCGGGTTTTGTACACCTCCTTCTATATATTTATATAGCTTATAAAGCCGTAGGAGACCTTCTCAGCCTCGAGCCTGCTACTTTACCATGTACTTTACCTGGAACCTGCTATACTTTTCACGTTTACAGTGACATCCGATGTGCGATGTCCGATCCTGTATACTTTACTTTAAAAGGCCGTAGAAACTGCTTTATAACGTACCATGCGCCGCCAGAGCCCCACGAGCCACCGCTCAGTCTCCCTCTCGCACGAGCTGAGTACCAAACGCCAGCGGCTCGGTCTCCTCGCCGCTGGCGTAGGAGCCCTGCTCTCCCTGGGCCTGCTCGGGCTCGTCGAGGCCGTTCACGCTGTGCACGGCTCGCTCGAGCCGCAAGCAGAGCATTAGGCTGACGGACATGCAGGCCGCACCGACGAGCCACGGCGAGCCAGGTAGCGCGGATCCCTCGGCCACGGTCATGGCCGTGGCGAATGCCAGCGGGCCGACGCCCTCCATCAAGGCCTTCATTGAGGCGAGCACGCCCTGCGCCTCGCCCAGTACGCGCGGCGAGACGACTTGCGAGCAGATGGCCGAGAGCGAGGCGAAGCCGCCCACGCTCATGCCGAGCAGCGCCATTGCGGGGTAGAGCATCCATGACGCCGTGGCCACGCCTGCTGGCTCAGAGGCGGCGGAGTCGGCGACTGTCGATGTGGTGGGCTCGAGCACTCAAGGCAGTGACTGGACGCGCAGTGGCGCGCCCGCTTCCTGGGAGGAGTATGGAGCCAACCAGAGCCGCGGGGCGCCGCCCTGAGGACCTGAGGCGGCACAGGAGTTGATCGTTTGGCCGTGCTGCGCCCGCCGTAGATGAGCTGTGAGAGTACCGCGAAGCCGAAGCAGCGCCTGGCGATCTGCGCGTCGCTCAGCCAGCGGCGCGCCACCCGCAGCCCCGCGCCCTGCGACAGCGTGGAGGCGAGCCCGAAGGTCGAGAGCTGCGCGGCCGTCTCTCGGCTGCCCAGCCCGAAGCGGCGCCGCGCGTACAGCCCCTTGTTCGCGACGAGACCCCACAGCGCAAAGTAGTACCAGGCCGTGATCAGCACGAGCAGCCGCATCGCTGCGTTGGTGCGCACCTGCACATGCAGGGGTGGTGCCTAGGTAACGACCACGGCGTTGGTGCACCTGGGTTGCGGCCCGGAGTGCCTAGGGCTACAGGGCGCGTCGCCGCGTTGGCACGCACCCTCTTGGGTGCCTACGGTTGCAGCCTGGACTGTACGGTTACAGGGCGCGCACCATCTTGAGGCTTCGCAGCGGGCTGGCACGGCGCAAGAGAGCGGAGAGCGGTAGCCGCGGCTGCTGCTGTGGCCTGGTCAGGGTCAGGGTTAGGGTCAGGGCCAGGGTTAGTGGTCAGGGTCAGGGTGAAGCTTAAGGGCCAGGGCCAGGGTCGGGGTTAGGACTAGGACTAGGGCTAGGGCTAGGGCTAGGGCTAGGGCTGGGGCTAGGGCTAGGGCTAGGGCTAGGGCTAGGGCTAGGGCTAGAGTTCGTGCTAGGGTTCGAGCTGCGGCTGTGGCCTCTCGACGATGCCGCACAGCGCCACGACCACGTTGGCGAGGGTGACCCACAGGCACGCGCCGAAGACTGCGCGCGGGCCGTATGCGTGGTCGAGCAGTGAGCCTAGAGGCGGCCCGACGAGGAAGGCCATGCCCAGACCGAAGCCGATGGTCGAGCCGATGGCGGAGGTGCGCGCCGGCCCCTCGGGCACCACGTCGCAGATGTATGCGAAGGCCAGCGGGAAGGTGGCAGCGAGCATGCCGCTCAGGCCGAGCAGCATCAGGTGCGTGTCGAGAGAGCAGCCCAGCCCGAGCGCGGCGTAGGGCCTGGATGGCCGAAGGCGGTGAAGTGAGCTCACTGGCGCCATTGGGCAGGCACCGGAGCGCGGTCGCAGCCTCTCTTAGGCCCAGAGGGAAGGGCAAGCAGCTGGGCCTCCGGAGCGGCTGGCGGCCGCATGGGCTGCTGCGAGCTAGGGCGCTACGACGACGCGGTCGAGCAGGGCGGTGCCTGGCAGTGCCATGACAGGCTATTGCAACCCTGTGTATCCAGGCTGCGACCGTGTGTATCCCAGGCTGCAAGCCTATGTAGCATGCTGCACGAGCGAGGCGGTGCCCAGCACGCAGGTGAGGAAGAGGTGCTTACGCCCGACTACGTCCGAGAGAGCGCCGATGGCCGGCGCGGCGATGAAGGCGAGCATGCCCTTGAGCGACTGCGCGTAGCCGACGATCACGTAGGAGCGCGGGCCGTAGTGGTCGTTGAGCATGATGGGGAGGATGCCGCCCGGCAGCGCCTGTGGTATACCAAGAGCACCAGCAGTCATACACAACACCCGACTGGGTATACCACGGTACGGATACGCACGGCACTCCCGAGGCTGGTACGCGTACAGCGCACGTACTGCGCGTGAGACCCCAGGGCAAGCTGTCCTGCGCGGCACTTACATACGTTATGCAGGAGGCCGGTACGCGTATCCGGTACGGCACGGCTGCGGCGATGGCGTATGCATCAACACCGGGCAGCGCCATCACGAGGAAGTCGAGGAAGAGCACCGGCACGACCGCGAACCAGCGCGGCTGCGGCTGCGACGGCTTGAAGCTCGGGACGCGGCACATTGCAGGCTGCGCCGAGCTCGAACGCCTGCGCCTACGTCGAGCACCACGTCGTCAAACTTGCACCCAGAGGACTGAAGCACGCGGACGAAGCTCGGCCCTTCACACGCACACATACACCGGTGACGCTTCGACGCCATGCAGTTCGCGCCCCGAAGACGCCACAGGGCCTCTGACTGACTCTTCTGGTACCATGGGCAGCCCCCGCCCTGCGACCACCGGCAGCCGCGCCGCAGCTACCCCCCTTGCCGCCTCACTTGACCGCGGCCATGCGAGCCGGTTGTCACCTAGTTATCATCCCCTGCGTGAGGGCTGCGTGAGCGAGGCCATCATGCCCCCCGCGCCCTGACCAGAGCTCGAGCTCCTCAGCCCGCCCGGCGGCGCGCCGGCGCCAAAGCTCGAGCTCGTGCTCAGGCTTGCGCCCCCGCGCCCGCCCGCGCGCGAGCCCGCGCCCGAGCCCGCGCCCGCGCTTCCGCCCGCGCCGCCGCCCTTGGGGTTAGGGTCCTGTTGCTCCTTGGCAATGAGGCGCGAGAGGGTGCCGCGCAGTGCGTCGAAGGAGCCGCGCTTCTGCAGCAGCCGCTCCAGGTCGGCCTGCAATGGTATGTGTTCGAGCCTGCAGCCACATGTCCACATGTGCCACACGCGTGCTGCGACGACTGTGCCGGTGCTGCTCGCGCTAGAGGGGTGATATCTAGGTGACGTGCCTGGAGCAGCCGGTGCTGCTCGCGCACGTCGGTGAGCGTCGCGTCGTTCTCGCGCAGCGTGCGCGCCGCGCTGCGCTGCTGCGCCACCGCCGCCTCTGCGGCCTCCTCCGCATTCCGCAGCTGGCCGACGAGGTAGGCCTGCGGAGAGTGCACCAGCTGCCACCTCCGCTCCGCCGTCTGCAGCCGCTCGTGCAGCCGCTCGACCTCGCCGCCGCTGGCGCGCAGCTCCTTGGATAGCTCGTCCGCGCGCGTCTGTGCCGCGAGCAGCTGGGCCGACAGGCGTACGCACTGGTCGAGCCTTCGCTGCGCCGATGTGGGCACCACGATGCGCGGCCCGCTGCCGCCGCCGCCGCCCGCGGAGGCCACCGCCGCGTCGAGCTCGTGCTCCATCTTGTCGTAGGTGCTGAGCCGCTCCTGCTGCCCGTGGAGCTGCGCCTCGAGCGACGCGATGCGCTGCCCACTCTCCGCCTGCAGCGCGTAGTAGGCGCCCTTGAGCACCTCCATCTTCTCGCGCGACACGTCGCACTCGGCGCCGTCGCGCCGGCTGCCGGCAAGGGAGTGCTCGCACTGCAGCGAGAGCCGCTCGGCCTCGAAGGCCTTGATGCGCACCTCGGAGCGCAGCTGCGTCAGCTCGACCTCGGCCGCGGCGTGCTGCTCCGCGCAGCGCACCAGCAGCTCGTCGTGCGAGCGCTGCAGCTCGGCGTGGCGGGTGTGCGCCTTGTCGACCTCGGCCACCGCGAGCTCACGCGCCTCACGCAGCTGCGCGCACTGCCGCTCGTGCGCCTGCTCGATGGCGGCCTGCGCCAGCGACGCCTGCTGCTGCCACTTGCTCATCTCCGAGTCGAGGCGCGACGAGTACGAGTCGGCCGCGCCGGCGGTGGCGGCGACGAGCTTGTGGTAGAGCTGCTCCTTCTCCGCCTTGAGCTCCGTCAGCCGTGTCTCCCGCCGAAGCAAGGTGCCCTCGTGCGTGCCGCAGCGCTCCTGCAGGGCCGCCAGCTGCGCGGCCAGGTACTCCTTGTCGTGCGTCAGCAGCTGCGCCCGCTGCGCCATCTCCGCCAGCTCGCGCTCCGACGCCTTTGCCGCCGCCTCGTGCCGCGCGCGCTCCTGGTCGCGCTCCGCCAACGCGGCGCGCAGTGCGTCGGCGCGCGCCTCCGCCTCCTCGCGCGCCACCTCCGCAGTGACCGCCGCCCCGCGACCCGAGGCCGCCGCAGTCACCGCCGCACTCGCCGCCGCGCTGCGCCCGCCGCGCGCCTCCACGAGCGCCTGCGAGCGCGCCTCGGCCACCTCCCGCTCGAGCTGCTCCACGCGCACCTCCGCCTCGCGTAGCCGCGCGCCTCCGCCCCGCGCCTCCGCCTCCCTCAGCTGCGACTCGAGGGTGCGCCGCGCCAGCGACGGCGACTCGGGGGGCGGCCTCTCCCGCGCCGCCGCCTGCGCCTCGCGGGTCGCGGCCTGCGCGTCCCGCGTCGCAAGCTGCACTAGCTCGTGCACGCGCAGCTGCACGTGCTCGAGCACCGAGGTATTCTCCTCGGACTTACCGCGGAGTTCCTCGTATCTGCCCGGGGGGGGGAGAGGGGGGCGTGGAGCCACGTCGGAGGCTTCACGCAGGCGTTGGAGCGC
>MDSY01083652.1_pt1 | contig 10695 bp, 13 predicted proteins | sample 811131 | NCBI WGS metagenome assembly MDSY01 (sample SAMN05326643, study PRJNA326480) | marine metagenome | isolation source: seawater | place: Atlantic Ocean: South West | collected 2010
AAAATGGTAAAAGACATGGAAAAGGATTTTATGCCCATTCTGTTGGTGAATGGGAAACTGACTTATACGTAGGCGATTTTGTTGAAGATATGAAAAATGGTGAGGGAATTTATACCTTTACTGATGGCGTTAGATATATAGGAGAATTTAAGAACGATAAAAAGGAAGGAAAAGGAAGATATATATACCTAGATGGGTCAACTAAACAAATAGAATGCTTAGCTGACCTATGTAAGGAGATTTAGTAAAAAATTCTATTTTTTAGCTTTTTGGCACTTAATACCATAACCTCTTTCATTTAAAACTTGTACCATGCTTGAAGACTGGCTTTCGCCTGCATAAGTTCCTTGTGAAGTAACAGTTCTTTGGTTTCTATAAATGGCAAAAACAAAACCTTCTACACACAAACTATGAATAACCCCCGAACGAGGATCGTCTCCCAAAACTAATTTTGTTGTTACAGTGTTCTCTTCTAATGCCATTGCACTTAAAGAAAAGCAGACAAAAGTTAAAGTTAATATTTTTTTCATATTTCTCCTTATTGAAGTAAAAAAAAGATTATAGAACTTTTTAAAAAAAGATTACATTTTTAATAAATCGATGGAGCGGGTAACCGGAATCGAACCGGTATCATCAGCTTGGAAGGCTGAGGTAATAAGCCGTTATACGATACCCGCTTTAAAGTGAATGCGAATTATACAGAAATAGTATTTAGATCCTGTTTTATTCCCACCCTATTTGTTTATTAAAGTAATGGGGATTCCATATTTTAGTTAGGTGTTTAATCTTGTCCTCTTGAAATTCTAGAGCGTAGACATAATCAACTTCGCCTTTTAAACCCGTAGGGGCTACAGGACCCCCTTCTGCGGTATGAGTACCTGAAAATACAGCAAAGAAAGAAATATGATTATTCTCCTCATCAACAGTAACTGACTTAATTTCGTAAGAGCAATCAGGAAGAATACTACACACACCTTGCATCCAATTAGCATAACCCTCGATACTATTTATTTCTAATAAAGGTTGAGCGTGTGAAGAAAAGGATGCTTCTTCTAAACAATAATCTTTACAGACATCCCAGCCCATACCTTTTTCACAATTTTCAAAAAAACTATTTGCAACATCTTTTATATTCGACATATTTCCCTCCAAATAAGAATGTACTAATTAAACTATAACAAAAAAAATGCAGTAGATTCGTATAGAAACCTACTGCATTAAAGCGAAAGACTACTATTCTGCTTTTTTAATCCAAACAGGCAACAACATCATTAACAGTACAGCTACCCACCATACTATAAAGAATGGATTAGCCGGAATTAAACTAAACACAGGCGGAGAGCTTACATCAATAAAATCTACAAAACTCTGAGCATTTTCAGAAATATTGTCTAACTTACTTAGAGCATAAGCAGTATTCTCCCAGGAGACCTGCAGAAAAGCATTTACAGTTAATCCGTTATAAACAACTCCTATACCAAATATTGAAACCAAGATTTTGTTTAATATTGGGGCTCCATGATCATATATCCTTAGGCCTGCTCTAAATGTAACCCAAATTAAGAAGGATACACCTGCTAGATACAAAGCATTACTGATCATAAAAGAGTTGAAATTAGAATAAAGTTGAAATTCATCCATATTATTTCTCCTTAAAAATTAAAATATTAAAAAACTATTTTTCTAATATTAATAATGATAATAACACTCTTAATAGCTAACTTAAAATAAGTAGATCATGCTTTATGAGTGATATTATTTTGGTACTTTCTTTAAAAAAGATCTTGAAAGAGAAAGGTATATAAAATACAAATTTATAATAATCCAAAACGAAAAATAGATTTTTCTATAAACATTAAATGGACTTTCAGTTTCTCTTAAGTCTAATAGCAGAAAAACGCAGCACATACCCCATAAGGCAGTTAATAAAAGGTTAAAAGATTTCCTTTTTTCTACTCTAAAAGGATGAGCGTACTTTAAGGGCACAAAAGTCATCATAGAGAAAAAAAGAATTATTAAAAAATTAGTTACTTGTGTTGTATCTAAGACAAATATATAGAACAAAACTATATTCCAGACTGCAGGAAAACCCCGAAAGTAGTTATCCTTAGTTTTAAGTTTAGTATTAGAAAAGGTGTAACAAGAGACAATTAAAATCAATGCAACTGAAGTTAAAGTAAGATAGTTAGGAACCAGATTAAACCAATAAATCATAACGGCAGGAATAAAAACGTAGTTCAAATAATCAATAATATTATCTAATATATTTCCATCAATAATTGGTACTGCTTCCTTTACCTTATATCTCCTAGCTAAAGTTCCGTCTATTCCATCAATAAAAAAAGCCACTGAAAGCCAAATAAAAGATAAGAAGATATTATTATTAAATATAGCCTCTAACGATAAAAAGCCTGCTAGAGCGCCAGTAGCAGTAAAGAGGTGAACTAACCAAGATTGAAAGTTTTGTATCATAAAATTATTATTTTAAGCTTTCTAACATGGCCTGCATTTTTTGATGAAGCATGTTTACTGCTTGAAGTGGCCTTACAAGTACTTTGAATTCGGTTATTTTTCCTTCTTCATTCCAACATAATATATCTACTCCATTGATATAAATGCCTTCCATTTCAGTCTCAAACTCTAGTAAAGCTGATTCTTTTCCTATGATTTCTTTAATGTATTTAAATTTAGAATCTTTATTGTCATTAGATGAAGTGCTGTCTTTAGTTTGATTAGCTCCAAAGACACCTTCGGCTGCCATCAAATACATTTTTGTTATCTCTTTGCCTTTCTGAGGAGTAAAAACAACTGGTGAATAAAAAGTAACATCATCTGCAAGTAGATCATCTAATAAATCTAGATTATTAGATTTCATGACTTCATACCATTTTTCTACTGCGTTCATATTCTCTCCTTGTCTTAGTCTAGACTATAATTGTAAATTGAAAACTTAACTAATTATAAGGAATTAATATGCTTACACTATTTTACGCAGGAGCATTAACACTATTAGCTCTCTTTTTGGCATTTAAAACTGTGCAAAGAAGATTGGGTTCAGAGATCCTTCTCGGTACAGGAGATAACTTTGAGCTCCTGCAAGCTCATAGAGCGCACGGAAATCTTATCGAATATGCTGTTTTTTTTCTCATACTCACAGGTCTTATGGAAGCCAGTGGGCAATTCTCTAATATAACTATCGGAATCTTAGGCGATATCTTTGTACTTTCTAGAATTGCGCATGCTTATGGAATATTACAACCAGAATCTAAAAGCATGTTTAGAACAGTCGGGGCAGTTAGTTCTATGCTGGTTCTGGCTATACAGGCTTTCTTAGCTTTATGGGTTTCTATAACTTGGTTAGCAGCTAACAACTGGGGATTTTAAATTTCTCCATTTAAATACTCTATGGTTAGATGAGATAAGGCTTTCAGACCCACTGGTAAAGCGCTATCGTCTACATGGAAAAAAGGTGAATGATTACCTGGTGTAGTAAGTGGATCTGCATCAGGTTTATTTACCCCTAAGAAAAAGTAGAAACCGGGAACCTGTTGAGAAAAGAAACTAAAGTCTTCTGCTCCAGTAGTCCTCTCTGACCTATAAATCATTTCTTCTCCAACTATCCTAGTAAGAGAAGGTAGTACTCTTTTTGTAAGGTCTTCATCATTAAAAGTAACAGGGTAGCTTTGACCATTCGGTAAATACATCTCTACTGAAGCGCCGGCCATTTCAGCTGTACTTTCAGCTATCTTGGTCATCTCCTTAAAAATTTGGTCTCTAATTGCTTCATCAAAGGTTCGTATAGTGCCTTCCATTTCCACAACATCAGGAATGATATTACTCCTTACTCCTCCATGAATGCTACCTACAGAAATTACCGCTGGAGACTCTCTTAAGTCTAATTTCCTTGAAATTATTGTTTGAAGATTATTACCTAATTGAAATGCAACCATAATTGGATCAATAGAGTCCCAAGGTCTAGAACCATGGGCTTGTCTTCCCTTAATGACTATTTTCCAAGGATCTGCCGCGGCCATAGAAGCTCCCTCACGATAAGCAATTATTCCATTTGGTGCATTTGTTACATGGAGACCAAAAATTACGTCTGGTTTCTTTTCATCCCATATTCCTTCCTTTAGCATTAATTGAGCACCACCCTCTTCTCCAACAGGAGGACCTTCTTCAGCAGGCTGAAATATAAACATAACTGAACCTGCTAGGTCATTTTTTACAGAAACTAGAAATTCAGCCACACCCATTAGAATGGCCACATGGGCATCATGACCACAGGCATGCATTACTCCAACATCAAGACCATTGTATTTATCGCGAACTTTTGAAGCAAAAGGCAACCCTGTCATCTCTTCTACAGGAAGTGCATCCATATCTGCTCTTAAAGCGACCATCGGACCAGGTTTACCTCCTTTTAGGATAGCCACTACTCCTGTATGGGCAATATTGGTTTCAACCTCTAAACCTAAATTAACAAGATGTTTTGTAACCTTTTCTGCTGTTCTAAACTCTCTATTTGATAATTCTGGGTACTGATGGATGTCATGTCTCCATTCAATAACTTTTTCCATTAAAGAATCTATGTTTCTTTCTAACTTTCCTTCTAACCTATCTGTATTGGATAACACAAAAGAACTAAAAATCATTGATAAACTTAAAAGAATAAGGTTGTGTAAATTTTTCATAATTTTTTCCTAATATTGGCGGGCCTGGAAGGATTTGAACCCTCTACCTCCTAGTTCGTAGCCAGGCGCTCTATCCAGATGAGCTACAGGCCCAAAAAAGAATTATAACCTCTAAGGGTTATAAGATTTAAAACTAAGAGATTTAGAGCTTAATTTCACTCCGAAGAATCACTATTTATGCGATCAAATATCTCTTCTCTATGCACTTTTATAGATTGTGGAGCAGTTATACCAAGCCTAACCTGACCACCCTTAATATCTAAAACAGTTATTTTTATATCCTTATCAATGAGTAGAGATTCGTCCACTCTGCGGCTCAAAACAAGCATATTTCCTCCCCCTGGTGTCAGAAAAACTATTGACACCTCAATTCAAAACCTTAACAGCTATTCATTGACTAGGGAAGTTGATTTTTTAAGATTTTTTTTAACTGTTCTATGCTAGCAATCATGCTCTGTTCTATTCCTGGACTATATATTTCTGGTTCAATTTCAGTCGTCCACTGAAAACTGCATCCTAACTCATTCTCGGTCAATTTAATGCAAGCTAGGTGGTGGCCTAACTCTACAGGAGATTCTACTGCGCTGTACTTCAGTATCATTTCTTCATGGTCACAAAGTAAAATTTTTTCTTTGAGTTTACCCATACCTTCCATAAAGAATTCTCTTGTGTCCCCTTCCAAAGAAATTTCTTCTACTCCAGGCACCCAATCTGTTCTTGATAAATCACTAATTATTTTCCAAACTACACTAGGTTTTTGATCAAAGATTTCTTCAATCTCTATAGTTTTCATTATTAATTAGTCATTACCTTTAATAGCAAAATACAAACCTAAAAGAAGTAAAAAGATTTGCTCACTTGTAAAAAGAACCTGACCTCTTTCTCCAAAGAAAAAAGACCAATGGGAATGAGCAATCAATAATGCACCTATCATAATAACTACAACTGCACCGCCAGAAATTCTAGTCAGTAAACTTCCTAAAGTTCCGCTGAGAATACCTCCTAAGATAATACCTAAACCTGCTAGAAGCTCACCCCATGCTACTAAGTTTGCTGTTACGAAGCCTAAATTAGTTGATAGCCAACCATCAGCTAAGACGGGAAATTTTCCATACCCGTGTAAAAAAAACGATATTCCCAAACCTATTCTTAATAACCAGTGCGCGTAAGGTTTCAAGGGTGAAGCAATGGTTTCAAGTAAATTATTTATTTTTTCCATGATTTTTCCTATTTTCTTTATATTAAGTATAAGCCATTTATTTAAATATTTTCATATTAAGTCTAACTTGAATAACTTACTCCCATTCCTGCTTTTGCATCAGTATTTACTCCATAAGGTGCTATAGGATAACGAAGACCATTCCTAGATAAATGCTCTAAACCATCTATTACTTTTGGTAAAAAATGTGGCGGTATTGCCATCAAAAGTTCATCCTCCATTACACCCCCATACCTTCTTTCTGCAAAGCAAGGAATAGAAAGACTAGGCTCTCCAGTTGAAAGGGCTCTTCCCCATGAGTCTGCACAAGCTGACTCTCCAACACACCCCCAATCTAATTTTTTATATCCTGACCATTGAAGCCCGTTAATGAATAGAATCATTTGGGCAGGAGTAGCATAAATTAAGCAGATATCAGGCGGGTTCAATCTTCCACTTGAAAGTGGACTAACAGCCATTGCTAGATACTTTCCATACTCAACTACATCCATTGATTTTTGATGATCACTAGCCCCCTCAATATCACTAAACCAAACTCCAGCCATACGATCTCCTGAAAGCCACTTATCATCTCTTGGACTAAGTCCAATTACTGTACTGCACTGTGGTCCTACTAAGTCATCTACTGTTATACCTACGGTCCAGCCGTTTCTACAAGCTTGTCCAACTATTTGATCAGTTGTATGCACTGCACTAGGCCTTCTAATTTTTGGTATAGACTCCATTTCTTCTGTTGTTGTAAACATTTTCATACCAATTGGAATTGTCCTTAACTTTAATAGCTTGTTTAAAGAATCCACTACTTTCTTCAAATCAAAATTAGAAGATTCTGTTGCAATAATCTCGTTCATTTAGTTCCCCCCCTTTTTTTAACCTTATTCACGGTTTCCCGTAAGCATGTAATAATAATCAATAAGTAGGAGATATAAAATGAAACTAAACAATTTATTTAAATCATTATTACTTTCACTTGCGTTTATTGCTTGCGTAGTTACTGCTGCTCATCATGAGGAAACAGGAATTAATTACAAAGAGGGGCAACAAGCTGTTATGGATGCATTTGGTTGGGACTTTGACCAGGCAGAGATAACTACCGAAAAGATTACAGATAATATTCATGTTTTATTTGGTTTAGGTGGGAACATTCTAGTAAGTACTGGAGAAGATGGAGTTCTTTTGGTTGATGACCAAATGCCAGAACTTAAATACAAGATACTTAGGGCTTTAAGGAAAATAGGCGGAAGATCAGTAGATTATATAATTAATACCCATTGGCATTTTGATCACGCTGAAGGCAATCTGGCTTTTGGTCCTGATGGAGCTAAGATAGTAGCTCATGAAAATTCAAGATATATGATGCTAAATCCTAAGCCTATTAATCTGTCTTTTATAGTTTACCCTCAACAACCATACCCTCTAAGTGCTGTACCACAGATCACTTTTCAAGATAGTATGAAACTACATCTTAATGGAGATCAAATTGAACTTTATCATTTTGGCCATGCCCACACTACGGGTGATACTGCAATTTATTTAAGAAACTCTAATGTTCTTCATATGGGAGATGTTTTTAACATGACAGGACCGCCCTTTATAGATGCCGGTAATGGAGGATCAATAGATGGAATTATTAATTTCTGCGAAGAGATATTAAAAGTTGTAAATGATGAAACAATTGTAGTCCCAGGTCATGGTCCTATCTCTACAACTGAAGATATGCAAACTTATATTGATATGCTTATCGTTGTTAGAGACAGAATACGAGATGGGATAGACCAAGGTAAAAGCTTACAAGAGATTATCGACTCTGATCCAACTAAAGAATGGAGAGATAAATTTGGTGATGGACCTTTTATTGTAGGAATAATAGATAGAGCTTACGCAGGAATGACTAAATAGAGTTAAAGTGTTCTATTATTCTAGAGGTAATCTCATGAGTCATTTCTTCTGGTATTTCATGTCCTACTCTTTCTAGAACCATCATCTGGGCATTGGGGATGCCATCTGCTAATGCCTGCCCATGATCTAGAGGAAGAATAGCATCTTCTGTTCCATGTATAACTAGAGTAGGTATTTTAATCTCATTTAGTCTTTTTCTTCTATTTTCGCTGGCACCTACGGCATCTCCATGTCCAGCATGAGGATTATAACCATGATCCATTGATGGCTTCATTCTTTCCCTGAACTTCCTTTCATCAAAAGGATATCTTGAACCTGTTAGCTCCTTATATATCCTTACAACTCCATCTTCATACTTTCCTTGAATATTAAGCAAGAATGATTCCTTCATCCCCTCAACAAGTGAAGCAGTCATTACAGATAAGTCAGGATCTCCCATACCTGGACTAGACATAATCGGAGTTAGACTTAAAGCCCTTTCTGAGTGATCTAGACCAATAACTTGAGTGATCATTCCACCCATGGAAGCCCCAACTATATGAGCTTTGCTGATATTTAAATGATCCATTAAAGCTATAGCATCCTGCGCCATATCATTTAAATCATATTTTGCATTAGACGATCTTTGAGATGCAGTAAAGTTTCCTTCTTCATCGGTGACGATATTGAAAACATAATCAATTAATTTACTAGAAATACTCAAAGGAAGCAGTTTAGCGACCTTTGAGAGGATAGACTCTTTATTAAACCAAGTACTCTTACCTACATCTCTGTTATCGAATCTAACTACATAAAAACCTGCTTTTACTATAGGATCAATAAACTCTATATTCCACTGCAGAGCATTTGCATTAGCCCCCATGATAAGAAGTACAGCAGGGTTAGAAGAGTCGCCGAAGTCTTCCCACCAAATATTGATATCGTTTACTTCAGCTATTCCCTGACTCATCTTAAGATATATTTAATAGAACTAATTTAAAAGTCTCTACGAAACTCAATACCTACACGTCTAGGAGGTCCCCAATAATCTGCTGCCATACCTAAACCTGGATCGGTGCCTCCTATTTGAACAGTACCTGCTTGATCTAACATATTGTAAACATAGTCTTTATCAGTCAAGTTCTTACCCCAAAAAGAAATCGTGGTAACTCCATCTGCTAGATTCCAATTTATCCTTCCATCTACTAGATTGTATGCTGGAATAAAGGACGATGGAGTGTTTTCTAAAGAAGCATATTGATCATCTTTTCTCGTTGCACCTATAACACTTACTAAATTTCCTCCAGAAGGTAAGGAGGTAGTATGAATAAAGCTAATATCTAAAGTGTCTGTATCTCCACCATTACCAAATTCAATGTAACTTAAATCTCTAGTGACTATGCTTTCAACAGTAGAGCCATCAGCTGCAGTGGTGTAAACGTTATCTTCAACAGTAAACTCATCATATTCACCTTCAAGATGACCGTAAGCTAATGTCATAGACCAACTTTCATTAAGTTGAGCTAAAATTTCAAGTTCAATACCATTAAGCTCTGCTTCTTGAGCATTTATCAAATCAGCTGTAGGTTGACCATCAACTAACCTTCCAACTGTCAATTGTTGATTTTCATAAGAATTATTAAAGTAAGTTGCATTTAATCTCAAATTACCATCTCTTAACGTTGATTTAAAACCTATTTCAAAATTATCTGATATTTCTGGCAAGAAAGGTCTCATGCGAGTATCTTGGTTAAATCCACCACTGGAATAACCCTTGCTATAACTGGCATAAATCATAACATCATCACTTTGTTGGTAGCTTAGAATCGCTCTAGGAGTTGTTTCACTATAACTTACTGTTTGAACACATCTATCGCTTAAAGGAACTACTACTCCGGGCGCTACTTCAGCACTTGGCATACCTGGACAAAAATAGGTAGGATCAAAAGCTCCTCCATAGAGAGATTGCCACCTTTCAAAATATCTATCATCATTAGTCCTTCTTGCTCCTAGGGTAAGGTCAAGTTGATCGCTAATTTGATAAGTAAATTCAGCAAAGAAAGCGTCGTTTTCATTAGTCACAATGTAACCTTGACTTCTACTTCCAAATGCTTGTGTTCCGAGAGCAACGTCAGCAAGTCCAGGAACATAAAAGACAGGCCAAACTGTTGCTGGAGGAGGTAAAACTCCTCTAAATAGAGGAACATCTATATCTTCAGTTCCATTTTCTTCAAATATATAAGCACCTATTACCCAATCCAATGAATCTGAGCTTCCTGAAAGTCTAATCTCATGAGACTCAACTGATATCTCTGAGGGATTGTTAATAACATCTATTAGATTAGCATTTCCGCTAACTCCTGGACCGTTTCCATAATTCCAACCCCATGAACCATTAAAAGATTCTATTTCTCTTTTATTCGATATCAGGGTGAGCTCACCAAACGATAGGTCAACTGATTGAGTTAAAGTATATGAATCAACTTCTGTTTCGGCATCTAATCTTGGTGCATTATCATAAGAATGCTTTTTAGAGGAATTTCGGCAATTGCTTTTCATTGAATCATAACTACCAAATATAAAGGCTACTGCAGGAAGACCTCCTGCTAAAGCACCGACCTCAGGACCAACAAACCTACAACTAGCTAAAGGAGATTTAATATCAGACTCAAATCTATCGTAAGTGAATCTCACATTGTAAACATCTCCGGTTCTGGCAAAAGAAGCTCTGTATGAATTTGAGTTCTCATTACCGTGCATCTCTCCGTTAAATGCATTTAGCATATAGCCATCTGTTTTTTTGCTGTATACAGCGAATCTGGCTGCCAAGTTATCCGAAAGAGGCAAATTAAGCATACCTCCAAACATTTCATGCCCATCATCTCCAAAACCTAACTTCAGATT
>MDSY01134734.1_pt1 | contig 10695 bp, 9 predicted proteins | sample 811131 | NCBI WGS metagenome assembly MDSY01 (sample SAMN05326643, study PRJNA326480) | marine metagenome | isolation source: seawater | place: Atlantic Ocean: South West | collected 2010
AATAGAATTAATATATATATATATGTATTTATCATTAGAAATGGTGGTTTTATGAAAATAGTATGTATAGGAGGAGGTCCAGGAGGATTATACTTTGCTATTTCTATGAAATTAAAAAATCCAAAAGTTGATATAACTGTAATTGAAAGAAATAAAGCTGCTGATACATTTGGATGGGGCGTAGTGTTATCCGATGAAACACTTGATAATTTAAATAAAAATGATCCAGTAAGTGCAAAAAAAATTCGTTCAAATTTTGCCTATTGGGATGATATTGCAGTTTTTTACAAAGATAAAAAGCTTAAGTCTTCAGGTCATGGCTTTTGTGGTATAGGCCGAAAACTATTACTAATAATTTTGCAAGATAGAGCAAAGGAATTAGGAGTTAATCTAAAATTTGAATCAGAAGTAGGAAATATATCTGAATATAAAAAAGATTATGATGTAGTAGTAGCATCTGACGGGTTAAATTCAAAAACTCGATATGAATATCGAGATATTTTTAAAGCTGATATAGATACTAGGAAGTGTCCTTTTATTTGGCTGGGGACTAATCAAAAATTTGATGATGCTTTTACTTTTATTTTTGAAAAAACTAAAAATGGATGGATTTGGGCTCATGCTTATCAGTTTGATACTAATACAGCAACTTTCATAGTAGAATGTAGTCAAAGAACTTTTGATAAATTTGGATTTTCTAACCTTTCACAGCAGGAAAGCATCAATATTTGTCAGGATATATTTTCTAAGTATCTTGACGGAAATAATTTAATGACTAATGCAAATCATATCAGAGGCTCAGCCTGGATAAAATTTCCAAGAGTTCTATGTGAGAAATGGAGTTATAAAAATATAGTTTTATTGGGAGATGCTGCAGCTACAGCACATTTTTCAGTAGGTTCCGGAACCAAATTAGCTTTAGAAAGCGCAATTTCTCTTGCAAACCATTTATATGAAGAAAAAAGTTATAACGATGCATTTAAAAAGTATGAAGAAGAAAGAAAAATAGAAGTATTACGACTTCAATCAGCTGCTAGAAATTCTGTAGAATGGTTTGAAGATGTCGAAAGATATTTAAACTTAGACCCCATACAATTGAAATATTCGTTATTAACAAGATCGCAAAGAATTAGCCATGAAAATTTACGAGAGCGCGATCCTATTTGGTTAAATGAAGCGGAAAAATGGTTTCAAAGCCAAAATAATTTTAAAAGTAATAAAAATATAAGAGCTCCAATGTTTGCTCCTTTAAAATTAAGAGAACTACAGTTGAAGAATAGAGTGGTCGTATCGCCTATGGCTCAATATAAGGCAATAGATGGGTGTCCTACAGATTGGCACTTAGTTCATTATGGAGAAAGAGCGAAAGGTGGAGCAGGATTAGTTTATGTAGAAATGACATGTGTGTCACCGGAGGGAAGAATTACTCCTGGATGTCCTGGGTTATATTCAGAAGAACATGAAAAAGCCTGGAAAAAAATAGTTGATTTTGTTCATCTAGAAACAGATGCTAAAATATGTTGTCAAATAGGACATTCTGGTCGCAAAGGTTCTACTCAACTAGGTTGGGAAGAAATGGATGCTCCTCTTAAAAAGGATAATTGGTCTTTGGTTTCGGCGTCGCCTATTCCTTGGAGTAAAAATAATGCAATTCCTGAGGAAATGACCGAAAAAGAAATGCAAAAAGTATTAAAACAATTTATTTCTTCAGTAAGAATGGCAAATAGAGCCGGTTTTGATATGATAGAATTACATGCTGCCCATGGTTATTTAATATCTTCATTTATTTCTCCAAAATCAAATATTAGAAAAGATAAATATGGAGGAACATTAGAAAATAGAATGCGTTATCCATTAGAATTGGCAAAATCTATGAGGTCAAATTGGCCAAAAGAAAAACCTATGTCTGTAAGAATATCCGCAAATGATTGGCTAGGAGACGATGGTATTACACCTGAAGATTCTGTTAAAATAGCTGAAATGTTTAAAAATATTGAGATTGACATAATAGACGTTTCTTCAGGTCAAACGTCTGAGGAGGCTAATCCAGTTTATGGAAGAATGTTTCAAACTCCTTTTTCTGATAGAATTAGAAATGAAGTAGGTATTAAAACTATGGCTGTTGGAAATATTTATGAGGCAGACCATGTAAATTCAATACTTATGGCAGGTAGAGCAGATTTAGTATGTTTAGCTCGACCGCACTTATCAAATCCTTATTGGACTCTTCATGCGGGGGCAAGTATTGGCGACAGAAGTGAAAATTGGCCGAAACCATATATTGCTGGACGTGACCAAGCTTGGAGATTGGCTGATCGTGAAAAGGAACAAAAGAAGGATAATTAATATATGACTGTAAAAAATAAACATGCTGTAGTGACAGGAGGAGGGTCAGGTGTCGGAGAAGCTATTGCATTAAAGCTTGCTGAAGATTTTGCTTTTGTGACTATCTTAGGAAGGAGAGATAAACTCCTAAAACAAGTTGCGGATAAGCATAAAAACATTAATTGGAGGGTATGCGACGTATCTAATTCAGAGGAGGTAGAACATTGTTATAATAATATAAGGACTGAATACGGAAATATAAATATTGTTATTGCTAATGCAGGTATATCTTCCAGTAAACCTTTTCATAAAATGTCATCGGAAGATATAACATCATTGATGAATGTAAATTTAATTGGAGTATTTAATTCTTTTCATTCCGCACTAATGGATATGCAATCTGATAAATGGGGTCGAATGATATCAATAGCTTCTACTGCCGGATTAAAAGGATATTCTTACGTTTCTGCATATGCTGCTTCAAAACATGCTGTAGTAGGCTTAACTAAATCTCTTGCTTTAGAGCTGGCTAATAAAGGGATTACCGTAAATTCTATATGTCCATCTTATATTGATACACCAATGACAAATAGAACAATTAAAAATATTACCAAATTAACAAATAAATCTGAAGAAGAGGCTATCAGTGAATTAGTTAAATCTAATCCTCAGAAAAGATTAATTAAACCTATTGAAGTAGCAGAAGTTGTTTCTTGGCTATGCGATCAGAATTCAGACTCTATTAACGGACAAAATATACCTATTTCAGGTGGTGAAATATGAATAAATTAGATAAAAATATTATATCAAAGGTTTCTAAAAGTAGGCTGAGAACTTGGTTAAAAATTCTTAAAACTTCAAATTTAATTGAAAAACAAATAAAAGAAAAGCTTCGTGATGAGCACAATACTACTTTGCCAAGATTTGATGTTATGTCTGCTTTATATAGATCAACAAGTGGCCTTAAAATGAATGAAATTTCTGGTGTATTAAAGGTATCAAATGGAAATATAACTGGTATTATAGACCGCCTAGTAAAAGAAGGCCACGTGCTAAGGATTGCTATAGAAGGTGATAGAAGGTCTAATTTGGTGAAATTAACTAAAAAGGGCATTAGACAATTTGAAGAATATGCAGATGCTCATGAAGCATGGATAAATGTAATATTAAAGAATGTAACAGAAAAAGATTCAGATGTATTAATTCGTTTACTAGATTCTATATCTGAAATTCAAAGGAGTTAAATATGAAAATGATTGATTATAAAGCTAAGCATTTTAATTTTTCTACGGATAATGGAATAGCAATAATTAGTTTAAAGGGAGCAAAACAAAAAAACCCTTTAACTTTTGAGAGTTATGCAGAGTTAAGAGATGTTTTCAGAGATTTAGCTTATTCTGAAGATATTCATGCAATTATTTTGGGATCAAATAAAGGGAATTTTTGTTCTGGAGGAAGTGTAAATGATATAATTGGTCCACTTGTTAATATGTCAATGAAAGAGCTTTTAAATTTTACACGTATGACCGGAGATGTAATTAAAGCAATGATTAATTGTAAAAAACCAATTATTGCTTCCATTGATGGAATATGTGTAGGCGCAGGAGCAATATTAGCTATGGCGTCTGATATTAGAATAGCCAGCATAAATGCTAAGACTGCATTTTTATTTACTAGGGTAGGTTTAGCTGGATGTGATATGGGGGCTTGTGCTATTTTACCTAGACTAATTGGGCAGGGAAGAGCTGCTGAACTTTTGTATACTGGTAGAGTTATGAATTCTGAAGAAGGAGATAAATGGGGTTTTTATAATAAAGTAGTTTCTCCTGAAGAACTAAAAAGTACTAGTTTTGAATTAGCAAAAAATATAGTTAATGGACCAACATTTGGAAATATGATGACTAAAACTATGTTAGCACAAGAATGGTCCATGTCTATTGAACAAATTATTGAATCAGAGGCTCAAGCGCAAGCTATTTGTATGCAAACTGGAGATTTTAAAAGAGCTTATGAGGCTTTTATTGTTAAAGAAAAACCGAAATTTCAAGGAAATTAACAAGGAAATTTAATGTTAGGACCAAGCGCCCATATAGATACTTTTGCTCGCGATAACTTGCCAGAAGAATCAATGCAGCCTGATTTTTTAATAGACCAATATGATTATCCTAATTTTATAAATGTAGCGGAAGAATTAACTGACGCTATGGTAGAAAAAGGCTTTGGTGATCATATAGCTCTTATAGGAAATGGTAGACGAAGAACTTATAAGGAGTTAACGGATTGGACAAATAGATTAGCTAATACTTTAGTGGATAACTATGATATTAAACCTGGTAATCGTATTTTAATTCGTTCCGCTAATAACCCTGCTATGGTTGCCTGCTGGCTTGCGGCGACAAAAGTTGGAGCTGTTGTGGTTAATTCAATGCCAATGCTTAGATCAGTAGAATTAGATAAAATTATTAATAAAGCGAAAATAACTCATGCTTTATGCGATAGCCGATTATTACATGAGCTAGAAAACGTTATGGAAACAAATAATTATATTAAATATTTGATACCATTTGACGGCTCTGCAAATCATTCTAGTGAATTAGATGAAGCAGCTTTAGAAAAAGCTGTAAAATTTGATACAATAAAAACAGGAAGAGACGATGTTGCGTTATTAGGGTTTACCTCAGGTACGACCGGTGAGCCAAAAGCTACAATGCATTTTCATCGTGATTTATTAATTATTGCAGATGGATATGCAAAAGAAGTTTTAAAGGTAAATGATAGTGATATATTTGTAGGTTCTCCGCCTTTGGCATTTACATTTGGATTAGGAGGGCTTGCAATTTTTCCTTTACGTTTTGGTGCTACAGCAACATTATTAGAAGATGCTTCTCCTCCAAATATGATTGAAATTATTCAAAAATATCAAGCAACAGTTTGTTTTACTGCTCCTACAGCTTATAATATTATGTTGCATGCTATGGATGATGGTGTGGATTTATCTTCATTACGTGCAGCTGTTTCTGCGGGAGAGACTTTACCGGCACCTATATATAAAAAATGGCTTAAGAAGACTGGTAAACCGATGCTAGATGGTATAGGGGCAACTGAACTATTGCATATATTTATTTCTAATTTCTTCGATGACCATAAAGAAAGTTGTACTGGAAAACCTGTATCAGGTTATTTAGCAAAAATTGTAGATAATAATATGCAAGAAGTAGATTATGGAACAGTTGGTCGATTAGCAGTTAAAGGTCCTACAGGATGTAGATATTTGTCAGATGAAAGGCAATCAGAATATGTAATAGATGGTTGGAATCTTACGGGTGATAGTTTTTATCAAGATCAAGACGGCTATTTCTATTTTGCTGCTAGGAATGATGATATGATTATTTCTTCGGGTTATAATATTGCTGGTCCAGAAGTAGAGGAAGCATTAATTTCACATCCTGCTGTATTTGAGTGCGCTGTAGTAGGTTTTCCTGACATTGATAGAGGTTCAATAGTTCAAGCTCATATAGTTTTAAACAAAACATTTAATGCTAGTGAAAAATTAATAAAGATATTACAGGACTACGTCAAAAGTATAATTGCTCCTTATAAATATCCAAGATCAGTAATTTTTGTGAAATCTTTACCAAAAACAAAAACTGGAAAAATACAACGCTTTTTATTGAAAAAAAATATTAAAAAGGACTAGAAAAAAAGATGGCAAATAAAATAATTCAACCCAAAAATTGGAAAGCATCTAAAGGTTATGCAAATGGAATTTTAAATGATAATGGTCATTTATTTATAGGTGGGCAAATAGGATGGAATTCACAGCAAATTTTTGAATCACATACTTTTGTAGGCCAAATGGAACAAACATTAATTAATATAGTTTCAATTTTAGAAGAGGCAGGAGGGACAATTAATGATATTGTTCGTTTTACTTGGTATATAAAAAATAAAGAAGAATATTTAAATAATCAAAAAGAAATAGGTAGAACTTATCAAAAAATTATGGGGCAACATTTTCCTGCAATGGCAATGGTAATAGTTAAGGATTTAATAGAGGAAGATGCTATACTTGAAATAGAAGCAACTGCAGTAATTATTAACTAGATTATAATATCTCTTATTACAAAGATAGTTTGATAGGATCCCCATAGAGATAAAATAAATAGAATTAATAAAGTAATATTTTCATAAATATTATTTTTATATTTGATGCCTATATAAGTTTTAGATGAAGTTATTATCCATAATGAACCACATAGTAAAGGTAAAATAATTACAGCTGCAGCATTTGCAACCAAAGTCAGGGTAATGAAACTTGGCATGTTAGGGATACTCCATATCAATGGAGAAAATAAACACCAAAGTATTACAAAGCGATATACCTTTGAGTGTGCAATATTTAATGGCTTAGTTTTTATTATATTATTCGACTTAATTACATTAACGCTATCTGATATTAGATAGCCAAAACCAATTGCATTTCCAATTACTGAACTATAAAGAGCTGCAAATACCCCAATAAAAAATAATGGTTCTCCAAATTTACCTATTGCTATAGAAAGCAATAGTCCAAGATCATCTAAATTATTAATACTAATATTATTTGGAAATAAAAGTTCGGCACCTATAGTCCATATAGATAAATTTATAATTATTAAAATTATAGTCCCGAAAGCTAAGTCATATAATTGAATTTTTCTATATTTTGGACTATTCCAGCCTTTTTGTTGAATAAAATAAGGATATAATAAGTTTGAAATTGACCCTCCTACTGCTCCAATTAGGGAAGTTATAACTAAAAGCGCTCCATACGACCCGCTGTTATCAGGAATATCGAAGGTCATTATTCCTTTTGCTAACTGAATTGGGTCTGGCCCAGTCCATATAGCAATACCTATTAATGAGCTACTTAAAAGTATAAGTAATATATAAAATATTATTTCTATTCTTTTTAAAATACCTCTAAAAATTATTATAGCCGCTATAACTACCCAAAATATTGACCATTGCCAAGCATAGCCAAATCCAAATAATTTAACACAGGATTCTCCGACGCCTTTAACCATATAAGAGCCATAGAAATGGCCAAATAAGAGGGTTATAATAATGATAATAAAGGGAAGAGAAGGGTGAAGTCTTTTAAGGCCTGAAATTAGACTTTCATTGTGTTGGTTGCATAATTGATATTTAGCTATAATTGAAACAAATATAAATCTAATAAAAATTGCTATTGCCATAGCCCACATTAGAGTATAACCGTAGTTACCTCCTGCTATCGCTGAGTCTACAAGGTCACCAGCGCCGAGCCAAGTTAATGCTATTATTATCCCTGGCCCCATGGACTTAATATATTGCCAAAAGTTATTTGGTATAGGAGCGTTATTCATAATAATTTAATTGTTATTACCTTTTATCAAAGTACGCAGATGTATTCTGGGTTCCTGTACAGGGTAATCAACGTTTACAGAATGAATTAAACATCTATTATCCCATATAATTATATCTCCTATATTCCATTTATGATCATAACGATATTTATCTTGTGTTATATGTTGATCAATTTCATCAAGAATTTTATTACTTTTATCACGAGTAAAACCAACTATTCTATCCGTCCTATTTGCATTAAAATATATAGATTTTATTTTAGTTTCGTCATGAGTACGGATAAGGGGGTGGATAACATCTGGGGTGTCTTTGATTTCTTCTAAAGATCTTGTAACCGGTCTAGCAGGAGCTCTTTTAGTATCGTAACAGTGTACAGCTTCTAAACTATCTAAAACTATTTTTTTATTTTTTGGTAAGTCTTCATATGCCATATTAGTATTACAAAAACGAGTATGGCCTCCTTCAGAAGGTATTTCATGAGCATGTAATATTGTAGCTTTAGGCGGATTTGTTTTAAATGAATGGTCTGTATGCCAGCCATTTCTTCTATTTAGTATAGGATTTTCAGGTTTATCTTTTTCACTTTCATAGGTGCTTTTTAAAATTGAAATCTCAGGAACATCTTTATCCCAATGATTTCTTGTAACTTCAGTAAATGGTGTTCCAAATACATTTGCTAAATTAAATAATTCTTTTGATGATAGTTTTTTACTTCTTAAACAAAGTAAATGATATTTTAAAAAACATTTATTTAAATAATGTTTTTGTTTACTTTTTAAAGGCTTAGTATAGTCACCTCCAATTATTTCAGCTCCTAAAGCTTTACTTAATGGTGATACTTCAAAATCCATACTTTTACTCTCCATGAATTATGTTATCAGTATTAAGTTATTTAACAAGATTATTATTGAGCAACAGAATTATATATTCAACTAATTAAGTCTATATTTAGGATGTACTATTGATGAGAAAGCGGTATCTATAATTCTTTTTATATTTTCTTTTTTTGATCCATTCATATCAAGACTTTGTGCTAAGGAAAGTTGGGAAATAAAATAATCATAGACTTCATCTAATTTCAATGAAGAAGTTATTTGGTTAGATTTTTGCATTCTTTTTAAAAAATCCATAAATGCTTCTTTTCTAATTTTTTCGAAAGCTTCTATTGCATTAATAGATTTATTACTGAGTTTATGCTTTTCTAATTTAGATTTTTCAAATAAACATCCTTTTGCTTTAATTGGCTTTTTTATTTTTTTACTTTTAGAAATACCCGAAAAATACTTTTTATCAACAGGATAACCTAAAGTAGAATAAATATGATAATACATAGTTTTAACATCTTTAGCTTTATAATATTGAGGTATTACATCAGTTTTAAGAACATCAGTATATTTAGTAATAACTTCGTATTTCAGACCATCTTCATCACTAAATTCTTTATATATACCTGGCCTAGAGACCTTTGCTATGTTTGCTATTTTAGACAGTGATACATTATTAATTCCGTGCAACCAATATTCATTAATGGCTATATCAATTAAAAGAGCCCTATCTAATGTCTTTGGTCTACCTACAGGGTTTTTTGTCTCTATGTTGTGCATAATTAATTACTATATACCTCAATAATATTACAATTCGGTAATACATAGAATAATCTTTGTTGTCAAATCAATTATTATACAAGAATTGGTTTCAATGCTGTTTCAAGAATATTTTCTATCCTATTTTTTTTAATTCCATTTAACCTATATGTTTGAATCATACTAAATTGTGCAAGAATATATTCAGCTGTATATTGTGGATTTAAATTCTTTTTAAATTTACCATCAGCTTGAGCATTCCTCACATATTTTTTAAAGCATTCTATTCTAAATGTATTAAAGGTCTTTATTAATTTTTTTGCTTTAGGTCCTAGTAATTTAGAATTAAGCCTAGTTCTTTCCATTAGGCAGCCAATTGCATTTCTAGGTCTTTTAATTTGTAAATAATTTTTATCTTTTGTTAAATTTTTATTACCATCATTTATTATAGCGTCAAAATGGTTAAATAAATGATTTGGATATAATTTGTATGAATCATAATTTTTATGTACTGGTTCAGCGCTAAGCTTAATATATTTTTTTAGGACCTCTGTCCTTAAACCATCTTCATCCTCGAACTCTTTATATATTCCAGGCCTAGAAATTTTCGCTAGCTTGGCAATAGTAGTCAAAGATACATTAAACATGCCCTTTTCCCAATATTCATTAAAGGCTATATTAATAACTTCTTCTCTATCTAGAGTTTTTGGTCTTCCTAAGGTTTTACCCATAGTAATTATCTTTCATAATTATTTTTCTTGCAAATTTACATTAAATACACTATGTATTTAAATACCTTCCTTCTAAGTTTACAATATTTATAACTTATAAGCGAGAGATTACATAAAATTTCTCGCTTATATTAATTATATAAATTAAGTTTGACTTCCATTTTCATGAGGAGCTAATGCGGCATATACTGCTTTATGCATATTAGTATTTATATTATGTTTAGAACCTAATTTATCTATGGCACCATTTAAAGCTGATGCTTCCAGTTTTTCTCCTTTTTCTAAGGCAGGAAGAGTTGATGCTTTCATTCCTTCTGGTAATGAATCTAGTTGCTTCATTGTCATTTCTACTTGATTATCTGGTAGAGATATATTCTCGGCTTTGGCTACAGCTACAACTTCTTCTGCTAGGTTTTTCATTAATATTCTAGTTGCTGGATTTGAGCGGCATTTCCCTAGAGGAAGTCTTGTAATACAATTTGCTCCAGCTAAAGTACATATCATTACTATTTTTTGCCACATATCTGTATTAATATTATCTGGTATAGCGTTATTTATTCCTGCTTTTTCACAGGCAGATTGGAATTCAATTACTCTTTCAGTTTTCTCATTACTAAATTCACCAAATTTTAACATTTGCATAGGCGAATTATGACGAATAATTCCAG
>MDSY01087674.1_pt1 | contig 10693 bp, 8 predicted proteins | sample 811131 | NCBI WGS metagenome assembly MDSY01 (sample SAMN05326643, study PRJNA326480) | marine metagenome | isolation source: seawater | place: Atlantic Ocean: South West | collected 2010
GTTATTTATTTCCCACAAGCCGCTAAGACGCGCACCAGAATAAACGACATCATTAAAATCCTCTTCAACCAGCGCGTTGTTATTGGCAGAATTAAAAGTGACTCCAGAAAAATCAACACCATCTATAGGATCAGCGGCTAATGACGATTGAAAACCACCTGCCTGAAAACGCGCACTTTCTTCAGCCGTGATAGTGCCAGCTACGTTATCAATATAACCTCCCTGGTTATCTCGATAAGCAACACCTCGGACAGTTAAGGAATCTGTTATGGGGGCGTTAATCATGACTTCAATATTTTTACTTCTATCGCCGCCTTCAGTGTGTGCCGCACCAAGTTTAACTTTACCCGCAAAAGCACTCGGGTCCGGTTTATTGGTAATTAAACGGACGGTACCCGCTTGCGAGCTTGCGCCAAATAGTGTGCCCTGCGGCCCTTTTAAGACTTCTATACGATTAAGGTCAGCCGCGTAAACATCAAGATTACGTCCTGGCTGTGAGAGCGGTTGCTCATCGAGGTACAACGCCACGTTAGGCGCCAAGCCTGCGACGCCAGAAGTGGTTAAATTAGGCGTTGTCGATGCAAGACCGCGTATGTAAATCGTGTTTTGCCCAGGACCTGTGCCGCCAGTCGTGACGCCTGGCATTTGAATGAGGTAGTCAGTAAAGTCCTTGATGCCCAATTGATCGAGCGCCTCTGCACCTAAAGCACTCACCGCAACAGGGATATCTTGAGTGCTGGCTTCTTGCTTGGTGGCGGTAACAATAATTTCTTCAATTTGAGCTTGCGCGCTGGACGCGGCAAGGATGGCACAGAACAAAGCTTTACGTTTTAACATGGAGTGTCCTTGATTTGATGGGAGGTAAAGCGGCAATGTTTTCTAACCACTAGCCACTTAATTTTATTTAACGTTAAAATATTATGTATACTATACATAATAATCGACTTTTATCGGCAATGAAAACATAATTATTGTTTATCTAACACTTTTAGCCTTGTTTTTCTCCATTATGCGCATCTTAAGGCATCGTAAACCATTTAAAAAATCTTAGAGTACTATAAAATTAGTGCACATTTGGTCGCATTGATCAGATAAAATGCTTTGTACTATAATAATGACTAAATAACGAACAATAAAAACAGCTAGATAACATATAATGCTAGCGCCCACAGAATGGGCCTAGAATGGCAAAAAATCTTGCAGTTATACCGAACGGGGAATCCATGACTAAGCAGTTCGAATCAGATTATTTAACAGGGCAAGACAATGTGCGTGTTTGGGGAATGGATGTTCATAATCCTGTTTTTTTTGTTAGCGCAAGCCTGATACTCACTTTTGTTATTACAACGCTACTTTTTACCCAGACAGCAAACGAATTACTCGGCATAGCGCGTGCCTGGAGCCTCATTAATTTTGATGGCTTTATGATGATTACCGTTAACGGTTTGCTACTTTTTTGTGTCGTGCTCATCGTTCTTCCTGTGGGTACCATTCGACTCGGAGGTGAAAACGCCACGCCTGAGTTTAGCCGGTTAAGTTGGCTGGCTATGTTATTTGCCGCTGGCATGGGCATAGGACTGATGTTTTGGGGCGTCGCTGAACCTATGGCTTATTTTACGGGCTGGGCCGGCACGCCATTTAATGTGGCGCCATGGAGTAACGAGGCTGCCGAACTGGCAATGGCAGCAACCGTTTATCACTGGGGCCTGCATGCTTGGGCTATTTACGGCGTGGCGGCATTGGCACTGGCCTTTTTCGCTTATAACTGCGGCTTACCACTGACACTACGATCGGCCTTTTACCCTCTGCTAGGCGAGCACTGCTGGCGCTGGCCGGGCCACGTTATTGATACCTTTGCCGTCTTGGCCACGATGTTTGGCTTGGCCACTTCACTTGGGCTAGGCGCATCGCAAGTCAATGCTGGACTGTCTCTTTTACTGGGTGTTGAAGACGGCTTTGCTATTAAGCTCGCGATTATCAGTGTTGTGACCGGTATTGCTAGTCTATCGGTTATTCGGGGGCTTAATGGCGGTGTTAAACTATTAAGCAATCTGAACATGGTCATTGCGGCCTTATTATTGTTATTCATCATTGTGGTCAGCTCTTTTCCCCAAGCACTTGATTGGGTTTTTTACACGAGCACCCACTATGCGAGTAATTTCATCTCATTAAGCGATTGGACCGCACGAGACGACGCGCAATGGATGCAAGACTGGACCGTGTTCTACTGGGCATGGTGGGTTAGTTGGTCACCGTTTGTTGGGCTCTTTATCGCACGCATTTCTAAAGGGCGCACCGTGCGAGAATTCTTATTGGCGGTATTGTGTGTTCCGACACTGGTGACGATTGTCTGGATGAGTATTTTTGGTATGAATGCCATTGCTCAAGCACAAGCTGGCATTGGTAGCCTAGCCGATGGCGTTTCTTCAATTAGCTTGGCCACCTTTCAGATGCTTGAGAACTTACCGATGGCGGAACTCACTACCAGCGTTGGTATAGTGCTGGTATTAATATTCTTCATTACCTCGTCTGATTCAGGCTCAATGGTTATCGATAGCATTACCGCGGGTGGCAAATTTGACTCCCCAATTCCCCAACGGATTTTCTGGGTGGTTTTACAAGGCTTAATTGCCAGCGTGCTTCTGTACGGTGGCGGCAAGGATGCACTCAGTGCACTGCAAGCTGGCACCATAATAACGGGCATTCCCTTTACTCTGGTGCTTATATTCGTTAGCTTCAGCTTGCTTAAAGGGTTGCTGTCATACCACAAAGCATCGCACCGTCGTTCCCATACAATTAATCGATCACCGTCAACCAAAGCAGGGTAAACAATGGAAAGAATTGATGAAGTGCTCGTGGCTTTACGACGCATTATCCGAGCAACCGACCTACACTCTAAATTCTTGGCTAAAACGACCGGACTGACAGCGCCACAGATGCTGCTATTGCAAACATTGCGAAACAAAGGCGAAGACACCGTCGGTGGCTTGGCTAAAGACATGAGCCTAAGTCAGGCAACTGTCACTACCATTTTGGACCGGTTGGAAAAAAAACGTTTAGTTATTCGAGAAAGGTCAACATCGGATCGGAGAAAAGTTTTGGTGTTTTTAAGTGACAATGCCTTAGAAAAGCTAAAAGACGCTCCGATTCCGCTTCAAGAGCAATTTGCTCGCCAGTTTCGAGATCTACAGGACTGGGAACAACTCGGCATGATATCTTCATTAAGCCGCATCGCCCAAATGATGGACGCACAACATATTGATGCCTCACCGGTGTTAGATGTCGGCATGCTAGATCGGCAAGACAGTGCCAGCGAAGAAAAAGATATTTGATTATTAAATGCTACATAGTCCCCGTGCTGCCTGCGTTCACACGACCAAAATACTTTGCTTTTTTTACTGCATGCGGCCCAACGATCACATTCAGCGCAGTTGACCCGTTACTGGTACTGTCTCAAGTAAGGCGACGGAAGTGACGAATGTGAGTGGATAGAGCCGAGAACACATTGAAAAATTATTCAAGTGAAACGCCGACGCAACGGCCGACGGTCAACTAATAATACCTAATATAGACTATTAAACCTGACTGCCCGCTTTTAGTCGTTGATAAAAGTCATACATGTAGACCAATAAAAATAAAGCAATTAAACTCTCTTTCACTTCGCCGTCATTGATTTGCAAAAAGGTCGGCATATCTATTTTTAATAAGTCGTACACTTTATCGTGAACAGAAATCAATAAGACCGTGCTGGCAGAGGTGACGCACTGAAAACTAGGCATAAGCAGCGTAAAAATAGATGCACGATGGCTATCATTCAATGGTCTTTTGCGAACAAAATAAGGATAAAAAAGACCGCCTATGACAATGCCTATCGACAGTAAAAAACGAGGCACTTGGTCAAAGAGCGCCGAGGTGTTATGAATATTTATTTCTTGCTGGTCGTTAATCGCCAGCCATTTGTCTGGCGTAGACCAATTAAACAGATGTTGGCCCCAGCTGATTTCTTCTCCTAAAAAATAAATGCAACCTAATGCATAAACCAATAACCAAACCAATATAAATCCTCGATAAGAACCAGCGGCCTGAATGGTCGAAATCGACGTTGATCGATATTGAACAAGGGTGTTAAGAGTCAACAACAATGCCACTGCGAGCGTAATCGCGGTTATATTTTCTACCGCCCCACTTTCTTTATCAAAATAAAACGGTGCGCCATCAAAAAATGCAAAAAAAACATAGGGCAGCAGCAATAGGCACAAGGGTAAGACAAAGTAGATTAAATTTCTAATATTCATAACGCCTCGGTGTTCTGATGAATTTATTGGCCTCTAATAGTTTATTAATGAGCCATTAGATTATGAATTAACATACTGACGTTAACATTATTTACCTTGTGAACATTATAGGAGAAATATACTAAAGGTAGCCGTTCAAATCGAAGCCATGTTAACCCTTAACGAAAAAAGCGTACCTAAGGCGGTGGGGATGGCTTTTGTGGACCAGGAAAAAAGCGATTTGTGGTTGCTTGATATGCCCTATACGCAGGTCGTTTTTGGGCCGAATAATACTCGGCTGGAACAGCGCCAGTATAATAGACCAATGTGGTGTACATCATACGAGACAAATACACTAAACCAGCACCAAGCAAGACCCAAATACATGTTGATTCTGACTGATAGAGGGCGAACCAAGAAGGCAGCGATGCGATGATCAACCCATTCCATACCATCCACTCGGCAAAATAATTGGGGTGCCGACTGTACCGCCACAAACCGATATTACATACAGAATGACGCTCACCTGAGCGCCTCATAGCTAATAAAAAAGTATGCTTTTGCTTATCCGCAACTGACTCCATAATGAAGGCCGCCAACCAAATAACAGCGCCTATAATCTCTAGCGGTGAAATAGTCGCACTGGTGTTAGAGGCAATAATAAAAGCTGGCATCGCTAAAAATGAAGCGTTAGCTAAACCCTGTAAGATGCCCTCAACCTGCATAATTAATTTTGTATTACTTTTACCTGTAGCCCGCCAGCGTTTTTTTTGATACTCATAACGAGGCAATTCTCGCTTCAAAAATCCTGTTTGCCACATTTTTAAGGCGCCAATACCCATTCGACCGCCAGCAAAAATATAAGCCATACTGACCAATGCCACTCTAATGAGCTCTCCCTCTGCAAATAAAAATGTTAGCACACCGATTAACACCAAACCCCAAGGCCAGCCAATATCGACATAGGATAAACGGCCCGTCAATGCAATGGGCAGACAAACTACGAAAGCAAACAATACTAATTGCAAAAATCCGTTAACTAGACTCAATGCTGAGAATGACTCACTGGCCAATAACAATAACCAACCGGCAATGAAGGGAAATAATGGCGAAAAATATTTCATATTATTTATCCCCCTTCTACTCTTCATGCACGATCAGATGATGCTGGTGGAATACCTTTAACTTCGCATTACGTCACTGCGGGGTTACTGGTAAGAACGTCCTTTATCCAGCCCTCAAAAATTTGCGCTCTTAGCGACTGATTTTCTTTTCGATCTGTTAGCAAATAATAGCCTTGAGATTCAGGGATGGTCTGCTCAAATAATTTAATTAACCGCCCCTCACGCAAATCTTCCTGAACCTCAAAGAGATTACATAATGCAATACCGTAACCTTGTCTTGCCGCAGCGAGTGAAAGCGTGGTGTTAAAAAAATATATTGCATTAGTATCATCTGACTCTGCAATCTGCATAGCATCAAACCAACGACGCCAACTATTTTGTGTGTCGTGAATGAGGGGAAATCGCGTCAACTGATCAGGCCGTAAAACCACACCTTTGCCATGCACTAAGCGAGGACTGCACACAGGGAAAATATCCGGCGTGGTGAGCTCTTCTAACTTTCTATCACTGACTTGAGGTTTGCCGTAGCAAATCGCCACGTCAATCTCACGCGGAATATCCCGTTGCTGAGGTTTTACCTCAACGGTATGAATGTCAATTTGTGGATACTGTGCTTGAAAATCGCAAATATGTTTAGCCATCCAGCTGGCGCCAGCAGTTTGCGTACAGGCAATAATTAAACTTCCCGCGAGGCTGTCTGGGTCGAGGTGCTGGGCCCCTTCCAGCATTTTTTCAAAGCCCTCTCCAACGGCAATAAGCAGTCGTTGCCCTGCGTCCGTCAACTGCAGACGGCTATTAGCGCGGATAAAAAGCTTCACCCCCAGCTGCGCCTCAAGTGCTCGCACCTGATGACTAATCGCCCCATGGGTGACACCTAACTCTTCACCGGCTCGGCCCAGATGGAGGTGCCGGCCGGCACATTCAAAGGCCCTTAGACCCGACAAGGGTAATGTACGTTTATTCAGCAAAATAGAACTTCCTGTGAGTATTTCTCACCAATAATACAAATTATAATCTATTGCCGCGAGATATTTTTGTATTTATTATAGATTTTTACCTTAAAAATATACAATGAGCGTCAATATGAATATCAATGACACCTCTTTATTGAGGGACAAAGCCTATATTGATGGCCAATGGGTCAGCGCTGACAGCGGTGAGACGTTTGCTGTTTGCAACCCCGTTAATGGCGACGTCATTGCTGAGGTCGCCAAATGCCGCACTGACGAAACCCGCCGCGCTATCGAGGCCGCCAAACAAGCACAAATCGTTTGGCGCAACCAACCAGTAAAGGAAAGAGCCGCACTGCTACGCCAGTGGTTTACATTAATGATGGTCCACCAAGAAGATTTAGCGCAAATCCTGACCGCTGAGCAAGGCAAACCGCTTGCCGAAGCACGCGGCGAGATTGCCTATGGCGCCAATTACATCGAATGGTTTTCAGAAGAAGCAAAGCGAATTTACGGTGACACCATCCCCGAACCGTCCAGCGACAAGCGCTTAATCTGCATTAAGCAGCCTATCGGTGTGGTGGCATGCATTACACCCTGGAATTTCCCTAATGCCATGCTGACACGAAAAATAGCGCCTGCCTTAGCCGCAGGTTGCACTGTGGTTTGCAAGCCAGCCAATGCCACTCCACTATCGGCATTGGCCTTCGCCGAATTGGCCGACCGCGCCGGTATTCCAGCCGGCGTAATTAATATTGTCGCCGGTCAAACCAGTGATATCGGCGCTGAATTAACCGCCAATCCAACAGTAAGAAAACTAACCTTTACTGGCTCGACGCCCGTCGGCAAACAGCTTATGGCAGAATGCGCGCAAACCGTTAAGCGCACTTCAATGGAGCTTGGTGGCAATGCGCCTTTTATTGTCTTCGATGATGCGGATATAGACGCCGCCGTCGATGGCGCCATCGCCAGTAAATTTCGAAACGCTGGGCAAACCTGTGTCTGTACCAACCGCCTGCTGATTCAATCCAATGTTTACGAGGAATTCCTTGAGAAGCTCACCGTTAAAGTGGCTCAATTTAGCGTTGGCAACGGCACCGATGAGGGGGTTGTTATTGGCCCGCTGATTAACGAACAGGCCGCCAATGATGTCTTCAGCTTCATTGATGATGCAAAAAATAAAGGCGCCAGGGTGGTACTAGGCGGCAGACGCTCAACCCTTGGGCCATGCTTTGTAGAACCCACTATACTCAGCCATGTCACTGATGATATGAAAGTCTTCAAAGAAGAAATCTTTGGTCCTATTGCACCGGTTTTTAAATTCGACAGTGAACAAGAAGCCATAGCAATCGCCAACGATACTGAGTTGGGCTTAGCCTGTTATTTTTATTCACGTGATATTGGTCGAATCTGGCGAGTAGCCGAAGCTCTGGAATACGGCATTGTTGGCATTAATGAAGGTATGGTCTCAAATGAAATGGCGCCCTTTGGCGGTATAAAAGAATCAGGTCAGGGCCGCGAAGGCTCTAAGTATGGCTTAGATGATTACCTTGAAATTAAATACATGTGCTTAGGGGGAATCGATCAGTGAGTGCATCGAAATTAAAAACTAATCAAGCAAGTAATTCAGCGTGGCAACAACGTAAAGAAGCCGCCTTCGCTCGCGGCTTATCTAACGTCGCACCAGTGTATGTCGAACGCGCACGCGGCTCTGAAATTTGGGATGTAGAAGGTAATCGCTATATTGATTTTGCTACCGGCATTGCGGTTTGTAATACTGGCCACAGTCATCCTAAAGTCGTCGCTGCCGTCAAAGACCAGGTTGATCGTTTTAGTCACACTTGCCTAATGGTCAGTCCCTATGACAGCGCAGTAGTATTGGCTGAAAAACTCAATCAGTTAGCGCCTGGCGACTCTGTTAAAAAAACACTCCTGGTCACTACTGGCGCTGAAGCAGTGGAAAACTGCGTGAAAATCGCCCGCGCCCATACTGGCCGACGCGGCGTCATTGCCTTCAATGGCGGTTATCATGGCCGCACCCTGATGACAATGAGTCTAACGGGCAAGATCACTCCCTACAAAAATTTGTTTGGACCATTTCCCGGCGAAATTTTTCATGCACCATTTCCTATCACCACACAAGGCGTATCGATTGAAGACGCGCTCAAAGGCCTAGAAAACTTATTTAAAGTCGATATCGCTCCCTCCGATGTTGCAGCTTTTATCGTCGAGCCTGTGCAAGGCGAAGGTGGCTTTTATCCCGCGCCCGACGCCTTTCTTCAAGCCCTTCGTCGACTCGCCGACCAACATGGTATTTTGCTCATCTGCGATGAAGTACAAAGCGGCTTTGGTCGTACCGGCAAGTTTTTTGCCAGTGAGCATGCTGGCATAGAGCCCGATCTTATTAGTGTCGCCAAAGGTATCGCTGGCGGCTTTCCTCTAGCAGGGGTGATCGGCAAGGCAGACATCATGGACGCGCCCTTACCCGGCGGCTTAGGTGGTACTTACGCCGGATCACCGGTTTCCTGCGCAGCCGCATTAGCGGTACTAGACGTGATTGAAGAAGAGGGTTTGGTCGCGCAAGCTAATCACATCGGCGATTATTTTGGCCAGCGACTCAGTGAACTGCAAAAAAACCATCGCGATATCATCGCTGAGGTACGAGTAGAACGCGGTGCGATGATTGCCATAGAATTAGTCCATGACGGCGACATCTCACAACCCAACCCGGATCTAACTCAAGCGTTAGTGACCGAAGCCCATCGTCAAGGCTTGATATTATTGTCCTGCGGTTTTCACGGCAACGTGATTCGCTGCCTGCCTGCGCTAACAATTTCGGATGCACTTATCGACGAAGGCATGACTATTTTAGCCAATAGTTTACAGGCGTTAACCGTCGATCATTAAGCGATGAAAATATTGTATACCATGGTGAACATACTTATCTTCATCTATATTACTTAAGTATTAATGCGATAAAAGTACGCTTTTATTTCTAAGGAGACACGATGTCCGACCCTATTAGTAACAGCAATAAAGCCGCTTTTCCTAAGGCAGCACCTGACAGTATGTTGGCAAGATTACTACTGGCTTTTTTAGCAACGGCTGGGCTGTTTTATGTCAATATCATGCCTGCTTTGGTTGATGGCTTAGTGGAGGGACTAGGGTTTACTAACAAAGAAGCGGGGTTAGTTGGCTCGTCCAATGTTTATGGCGCAGCCGTTGGCGCGCTGTTAATTGTCTTTTTAATCAGTCGAATTAATTGGCGAACTGCTGCGTGGGTTTTCCTCAGCGGGTTAATTATTATCGACACAGTCTCAATTTTTATCGGCGATGCGCAACTACTCACTGCAATGCGTTTCTTGCATGGTTTGATTGGCGGCATGTTAGTGGGTACTGGCTTTACTGTGATTGCCCGCACCCATGAACCCGACCGAACCTTTGGGATGTTACTGGGTGTGCAGTACGGGCTGGGTGGTTTAGGTATCATGGTCATACCGCCACTGGTCCCCGACTTCGGTACACCGATTCTATTTATCACCTTGATTGGCTTTTCTGTCATCACTGCTCTAATGCTCCCTTTTATTGCCGACTACCCGGTCGATACGAAATCAGCGGGTCGTTCTGAACACCAAGCACCGGCCATTCAGCTGCAACCGTTGAGCTTTACTTTACTCGCCTTATTCTTGTTTCAAGCGGCTAATATGGCAGTATTTGCTTACATCATTGGCCTGGGTAAATCTTTCGGCTTAGACCCCGCTTTTATCACGCCCGTGTTGGGCGCTGCATCGTGGGTGGGCGTGCTCGGAGCATTATTGGTGGTGGTATTTTCAACGCGCTTTGGTCGTTTTTTTCCTGTATTAACCGGCATGGCAGTCACCTTAGTGGCCACATGGCTATTGCATTACAGCGGCTCCCCACTGGCATTCATTATCGCGAATTGCGCCGTGGGCATTACTTGGGCCTTTATCATTGCCTATTTATTGGGTATGAGTGCTGAATTTGATAAAGCGGGGCGGATGGCCGCATTAGGTGGTTTCGCTTCTAAAATGGGCCTTGCTTCTGGCCCCTTCGTCGCTGCATTGATCGTCGGTGAAAATAATTACACCTTGCTGATTAACGTCGCATTAGTGTTTATGGCGATCAGTATGATGGCGGCCATTATTCCGGCACGCTTTCTTGATCGCGAGGCCAGTTAACATTGTGAGGGGCGTTTATATACCTTCGATATCGATACTTTTATACTTTTATACTTTTATACTTTTATACTTTTATACTTTTATTCAGGTTGCCTGTGATGCATCAACACACAATAGCGAAACGAATGGCTCTGTTTGTACTTTTA
>MDSY01058678.1_pt1 | contig 10692 bp, 6 predicted proteins | sample 811131 | NCBI WGS metagenome assembly MDSY01 (sample SAMN05326643, study PRJNA326480) | marine metagenome | isolation source: seawater | place: Atlantic Ocean: South West | collected 2010
AGTAATGACAGGATATTTCACCTCTGAGGTTGGAGTCTCAGAAATAGGATACCAGGGTAACGTACCTAATATTTGGGATGGAGTTCCTGAAGATGTATTGAAAAGTGTTGGTGTTGCCTATGACCAAGACTGGATAGATAAATGTATTGATCAGGATAAAAGAAATGAACAGGCCGAATGGGATGATCAGGGTAATCTTTTAACCTAAAAAAACATAACCTTGAACTGTATGCTGAATTTATATAGTATAAAAATTTAAATATTCAATTTAATGAAGTCATTTAGTAAAGTATTTATCATTCTAGTTTTAACGAATAGTATTGTATTTTCTCAAAATCAATTATTAGAAGACATTCCATTCATACCTCTTCCTAACCAGATTAATAGTCTAGAAGGTTACTTATACGCTCGAAATATAGAATTCATAGAAACTAATTCTAATTCTCAACGATTATCTTCAGCAATCAAAGTATTCCAATCTGTTTGGGAGAATAAGATAAATTCATCTCTTTTTGAAGCCTCCTATAATTCCAAGAGAGATAAAGTAATAAAACTAGTAATAGATCTGGATCTTGAAATTCAAGCAGATGCTTATCATTTAGAAATTGTGAAGGAAGAAATATTAATTAGAGCTCATACCAGTGAAGGGCTTTACAGAGGATTAACTACATTAACACAACTGATTTTATTTTCATCTTCAAAATCAAATTTAATTTTACCTTATGGGAGTATTTCTGATTCTTCTAAATATAATTACAGAGGATCAATGCTCGATGTTGCTCGACATTTTTTTGGTGTTAATGATGTTAAGCGGTATATCGATATTATGAGTTTGTATAAATTGAATTTTCTACACCTGCATCTTTCTGATGATCAAGGCTGGAGAATAGAAATTAAAAAATGGCCAAACCTAACATCAATTGGTGGGCAAAAAGAAGTTGGCGGAACTCCAGGTGGTTTTTTCACTCAAAAACAATACTCAGAGCTTATTGAATATGCGGCAGATAGATATATTACAATTGTTCCTGAAATAGATATTCCAGGACATACAAATGCAGCTCTAGTATCATATCCCGAATTGAATTGTGATGGAATAAGCCCGCCTGTTTTTACTGGAATTGATGTTGGATTTAGTACTCTTTGTGCCAATAAAGAGGTAACCTATTTGTTTTTAAAAGACGTCATTGAAGAAATATCTTTGCTTACACCTGGCCCATATTTTCATGTTGGTGGGGACGAATCCTATGTTACATCTAAAGAAGATTTTATTCAAATTATTGATTCCGTTTTCACCTATGTTGAAAAAAATAAAAAAACAGCGATTACATGGGGAAATAATTCTAAAACTGGAAAAATTCTTCAATATTGGAATGATGAAAATGATTATGATATTATTAGAAAAAGTGAGAGTGTAATATATTCTCCTGCAAGCCATGCTTATCTTGACATGAAATATGATAGTTTAAGTGTTTTTGGTTTGTCCTGGGCTGGATATTCTTCTGTTAAAAATGCATATAATTGGGATCCCCAAACAGTATCCGAAGAATTAATCAATCTTGAAATCTTAGGAATCGAAGCACCTATTTGGACAGAAACTGTATCTACATTTGAAGAGCTATCCTATTTAGTGTTTCCAAGGTTGCTGGGACACGCAGAAGTTGGTTGGACCTCAATGGATAAAAGAATTTGGAAAGAATATAAACCACGATTAGATCAACATGTCAAATATTTAAATACCTTGGGAATTAATACTACAAAATAAATCCAATTATTAATCATGTATTTTAGATTTAAGAATACATAATCTTATTATGAAAAAAATAATTTTCGGTTTAACATTAATCTTTTTTGTTTCCAGCTGTGACCAAACTAATTCAAAAAAAAACCTACCTGAAAATCAAGGAGTTTCCCCTGAACGTTTAGATAGAATTGATTCCTACTTAAATAAGGTAATACAACAAAATCAAATTCCTGGAGCAGTAGCTTTAATTAGAAGGAATGATAAAATTATTTACAATAAAGCATTTGGTTATTCTGATGTAGAAAAAGAAATTAAATATTCTACAGATGACATTTTCCGAATAGCTTCTATGACTAAGGCTATAACTTCTTTGGCTGTTCTGATGTTATGGGAAGAAGGAAAGTTTAATTTGGATGATCCCATTGAAAACTATATTCCTGAATTTAAAAACCTCAAAATTTTAACAGACTTCAATCAAAAGGACAGTAGCTATTTGTCAAAACCAGCTAAGAATAAAATTACCATAAGACATTTACTAACCCACACTTCAGGGATTGGTTATGGAGTTATTGACTCAGATCCTCGTTTTAATGCTTTATACAATAAACATGGAATTGTTGACCTATATACAACTGATTCCATATATATAAAATCAAATATTCAGAAATTAGCACAACTCCCTTTACATCATGAACCTGGAAAAGGTTTCACTTATGGTGAAAGCTTAGATGTATTAGGTTATTTCATTGAAATTATCTCACAAAAGTCTTTGGATGTATTTTTTAGAGAACGAATTTTTGAACCCCTGGAGATGCTGGATACATATTTCTACTTACCAGTGACACATCAGGATAGATTAGTTCCTGTTCAGACAAAGAAAAATGGCTTTTGGCGAAACATCAAGCAGATTTTTATGACACAAACTACCCCATAAAAGGTGCAAAAATGTTTTTATCGGGAGGAGCTGGATTGTCAAGTACAACAGCAGATTATTCGAATTTCCTTCAAATGTTTCTCAATCAAGGATCTTACAAGGGAAAACAGATTTTGGGTAAAAAAACAGTTGAATTAGTTTTTGTTAATCAAAACAGCCAAATTCCTAATATTCTTAGAATTCAAAATTCATCTATTGGACTTGCATTTGGTTTAGTGTCTGAAAAAGATCAAGCTCTTGGAGGACAAGGATCTATTGGGACTCTTATTTGGGGTGGTTATTTCAATACATTTTCTTTTGCAGATCCAGAAGAAGAACTAATAGGCATTATATATATGCAAACTCGAGGAGGCAATTCTTTTTTAACCTCGATCAAATTTAAGGCGTTAGTTTTTCAATCATTAATTAATTAAAAGCTTAAAAGTATCTCTAAGATGAACTTGAAAAGTAACTTTTGAGTTTTTGTAGGTACTCCTAGTTATCAGGAATAATCTCAAATTTCTTATAAATAACTGTTAATGAGATTTAAATATATATTAAGTAATAGAGTTAGATGCTATTCGATTTATAAAAAACAATAGCTTATTCTTTTTTGTAACAAAAAAAAACTAAATTCAAATTTATATTAATAAATATATTATGAAAAAGTTTATTTTAAGTCTGCTCTTAATTGCAGTAATTCCAACAAGTTGGGCTCAGAAAAAAGATGAAAAAGGGCTGCCTCTTGAAGCGAGTAGGGTAGTGACTATATCTACTAATCAAGGGACTTGGCTTTCTTTGGATGTTCACCCCGATGGATCAAAAATCATTTTCGATCTTTTAGGTGACTTGTACGAACTCTCATTTAATGGAGGAAAAGCTACCCGCCTTACAGAAGGTCTTGCTTTTGACTCGCAGCCAAAATATTCGCCAGATGGTAATTCTATTCTATTCTTATCGGATAGAAGCGGTGGAAACAACGCTTGGATCATTGATAGAGAAAAAGAAGACACACTCCAAGTAACCAAAGGGGATACGTCCAAAATGCAAGCCGCCGCTTGGTCTCCAGATGGAAATTATGTTGCGGTCAGTAAAGGTTCCCGTAACTTTAAATTACACCTCTACCACAGAAAAGGTGGTGGTGGAACACAGTTAATAGATAAACCCGATAACCTCAAAATTTCTGAACCTAAATTTAGTGCAGATGGCAGATATATTTGGTTTTCTCAACGTACAGGAGCATGGCAATATAATGCTCGCATGCCGCAATATCAATTAGGTACTTACGACCGAGAGGATGGAAAAAGGGAAGTAATGACTTCTCGGTACGGATCAGCATTTACACCAACCTTGTCGCCAGACGGTAACTGGCTGGTTTATGGAAGTCGATTTAACGACCAAACAGGTCTAGTAAAACGTAACCTTTCAACTCAAGAAGAAAGCTGGTTGGCATATCCTGTTCAGCGTGATGATCAAGAATCAATAGCTCCTTTAGGAGTTTTACCTGCCATGGCTTTTACACCAGACAGTAAAGAAATAGTAGCTTCATACGGAGGAAAAATTTATCGAATTTCAATGTCTGGAGGTTCAGCCATAAACATTCCTTTTCAAATAAATGAAACTGTTGCTCTGGGACCACAATTAAAATTCGATTACCCAATCGAGGATACCCCAACTTTTGATGTCAATCAGATCAGAGACCCTCAAGTTTCCCCAGATGGAACCGCTATTGTTTTTACTGCTTTGAATAAACTCTATTGGATGAGTTTTAAGGATAAAAAACCCAAGCGCCTAACTTCTTTTACTTATACCGAAGCCATGCCTTCATGGCACCCAAATGGTCGTGAAGTGGTTTTTGTTACCTGGGATAAGAATCAAAAAGGACATGTATATAAGGTTCGTGTTGATAAAGTTTCAGTACCTGTTAGATTAACTCTTGAAACTGCAGTATATACACAGCCAGCTTGGAGTTCTTCTAATAAAATAGTAGTATTCAAAGGAGCTGCTCAACAATTTGAAGATTCTAATGGCCCTAATGCTTTTCAGAAAAAATCAAATTTAGTTTGGTTAAATTCAAGTAAGATCGGGAACTCAACCTTAGTTTTTAAGGCAAGTGGTCTTTCAAATCCTCACTTTGCACAAAACGACGACAGAATTTACTTAAACTCAACCGATGGCTTAATATCAATGCGATGGGATGGAACGGATACTAAAAAATACGTTCAGATAGACGGTATAACTGTTTATGGTTCTTCTTATGATGAAAATCATTTATTGGCAGATTCACCAACGGCACCTAAAAAAAAGCCAGCAAAAGCAAACACCATTTTACGAGCACCTAAAGGGGACTATGCTTTAGCACAAATAAATAACGATATATACGTTGTTACAATTCCCTATGTAGGAGCTAAAGGGGCTAAAATAAATGTCAAAGATGCTTCCAAAGCAGCTTTTCCTTCTCGTAAACTCACCAAATTTGGCGGGCAGTTTCCTTCTTGGAGCGCCAATGGAGATGTAGTTTATTGGACGCTTGGAAAAACTCTTTTTCGCTATGATATAGCTGCAGCTGAAATCAATGAAGAAGCCCAAAAGCTAGAAAAACAGGCAAAAGAAAATGCAAAAGAAGAGGAGGAAGAAGTTGGAAAAGAGGAGGCACAAGAACCTGATGAAGAAGACGAAGATTCAATTGAAGATTATCAGGCAAAAGAATTGGACTTAATCGTGAAAGCCAATCGAGCAATAGCCAAAGGAACTCTTGTTCTGAAGAATGCTACTTTAATCACCATGAATGGAGACGAAATCATTCAAAAAGGAACAGTAGTCATTACAAATAATAGAATTACAACAGTTGGAGCTGCAAATGAGGTTGATATTCCTACAGGTGCTAAAGTCATGGACCTTATCGGAAAGTACATTGTTCCTGGATTTGTAGATACTCATGCACACATGTGGCCTTCTTGGGGCTTACATAAAAGTCACGTCTGGGTATATGCAGCAAACTTAGCTTATGGAGTAACAACTACTCGAGATCCTCAGACCGCGACAACAGATGTATTAACGTATGCGGATATGGTTGAAGCAGGAATGATTCCTGGACCACGAATCTATTCTACAGGACCAGGTGTTGGCTATTGGGGTTATAACATCAAAAGTTTAGATCATGCTCGAGATGTTCTCACACAATATTCGAAATATTACAATACCAAAACCATAAAAATGTACCTGACAGGTAACCGCAAGCACCGTCAATGGATTATTCAGGCGGCTAAAGAACAAGAGTTAATGCCAACAACAGAAGGAGGTCTTGACTTTAAGTTGAATGTTACTCAGATTTTAGACGGTTATCCTGGGCACGAACATTCTTTTCCAATTTATCCGCTTTATAAAGATTTTATTGATTTTGTAGCTGGATCAAAAACAGCCTATACGCCAACCCTTTTAGTTTCTTACGGGGGTCCTTGGGCGGAAAATTATTTCTACGCCACAGAAGATGTACAAGGTGATTTAAAGCTGAATCGTTTTACACCAAAATCTGAATTGGATGCTAAGTCTCGCCGTAGAAATGCAGGTTGGTTCATGGAAGAAGAATATGTTTTTGCTGATCATGGTGTTTTTGTAAAAGATCTTGTAGAGGCTGGAGGATTAGCAGGAGTAGGTTCTCACGGACAGCTCCAAGGACTCGGATTTCATTGGGAAATGTGGAGCATTCAAGCTGGAGGTATTTCTGAACATGACATGCTTAAAGTTGCTACCGTTATTGGAGCAGAGGCTTTGGGCCTTTCCAACGACATTGGGAGTATCGAAATGGGGAAGCTTGCTGATTTAGTTATTTTAGATCAAAATCCACTCGAAAATATTCGTAACACTAATTCTGTAAACCTTGTAGTAAAGAATGGTTTTGTATATCAAGGCGACAGTTTAAATACCATATATCCAGAACCTAAAACCCAGGATTATCCATGGACACAGGCAGCTCCATCAGTTAAATTACCAGGAGTTGATGAAGAATAAAATTTAAAATTTAATCGATAATAAAAAGCCATTGCAAATTTATTTGTTTTGGCTTTTTCCTACTTATAATTTTATTTATTATGAAAGCATTATCAAAATCACGTTTTAAGCAAGGTTTAGAATGTCCCAATAAACTCTATTTTTCAAATAATAATAAAGTTTATTATAACATAAAAAATAAAGATTCATTTTTAGAAGCATTAGCCAGTGGCGGTTTCCAAGTGGAAGAGTATGCTCGTTTACAATACCCTGGTGGAGTTTTAGTAGATGCGCCATATATTAATAACACGTATCAAGATTTAGCAGATCAAACTACTGAATTATTGAAGCAAGAAAATATAGTTATCTATGAAGCTGCTTTTTATGTTGATCATTTATTTATTAGAACAGATGTTCTAGTAAAAAAAGGTAACAACATTCAGGTTATTGAAGTAAAAGCAAAATCAATTGATCCAACCAAAGATTATAATTTTGTAGCTAAAAAAGGAAAACTAGTTAGCGACTGGAAACCCTACCTTTTTGATTTGGCTTTTCAAGCTTATGTAACACAACGTTGTTTACCTGATTTTAATATTATCCCTTATTTATGCCTTGTAGACAAAACAAAATCTGCATCTGTAGATGGATTAAATCAATTGTTTAGAGTAAAAAAATACCCTAATAATCGAACCGGTGTAACTGTTTTAGTAGATGATATAAGTCAGTTGGGTGATAATTTATTGCATTTAGAAAATTTATCTGAAGTAGTAAATAAAATTCGTGACGGCACCTATTCCTACTATGATAATTTAAATTTTCATGAAGCCATAAAGTTATTCTTAGACGTTAGAATTAATGACCTCTACCCCAATTGGCCGACACAATTTTCGGCTTGTAAAAAACGTGAATTTAAAAAAGATGATAGTCAAAAGGGTAAATTGGGAAAATCTGGATTTGATCATTGTTTTAAAACTCAACACCAATGGACCCCGGATGATTTTAAAAAGCCTAACATTTTTAACATTTGGAATCTAAAAGATCCAAAACTAATGGAACGAGGTATTTTATTTAAAGAACAATTAACGTTAGAGGATATAAAATATAAAGAAGCAGCAGGTTTTCTCTCTTCAAAAGAACGACAGTGGTTACAGATAGAGAAAGAACGAGATAATGATTTTTCGGAATATGTCGATAAAGAAGGTTTAAGAAGTGAAATGGATACTTGGGTATATCCTCTACATTTTATTGATTTTGAAACATCCACAGTACCGCTACCATTTCATGCTGGGCGAAAGCCTTATGAACAAATAGCATTTCAATTTTCTCATCACATTTACTATGAAGATGGCCGAACTGAACATGCCAATGAATTCATCAATACCAACCCAGGAGAATTTCCAAATTTCAAACTTATTGAGCATTTAAAGGAATCCTTATCCAATGATGAAGGCACTATTTTTAAATTTGCCACCCATGAAAACACCATACTTAATGTCGTTCGAGATCAATTGAAAGCGAGTGACTATCCCAACAAAGGAACACTAGTTTCGTTTATAGAGTCTATAAGTCATCCTAGAAAAAAGCATAACGATCCGTGGGTAGTTCCTTTAAGGCAAACTGGAACCGGAACAAGAGATATGGTTGACCTCTGTAAAGTGGTTGTCATGTATTATTATAACCCCCACACCTTTGGTTCAAACTCCATCAAAAAAGTACTACCTGCAGTATTAAAATCAAGTATGTTTGTTCAAGAAAAATACAGTCAACCCATTGGTAAGATCAGAGTTACAAGTAAAAACCTTTCTCCAAACCATGTTTGGTTGAAAACGGAAAATGATGAAATTATCAGCCCCTATAAAATGTTGCCTAAAGTATTCAAAAATGTAACTCAAGATGAAATTGAAAATATATTGTCTGAGATAGATAATATTGATGATGGTGGAGCTGCTTTAACAGCTTATGGAAAAATTCAATACACAGATATGTCTGAGAGGGAAAGACAAGAAATTTCCGAAGCCCTTAAACGCTATTGTGAACTAGATACTTTAGCAATGGTGATGATTTATGAACACCTAAAATCAATAGTTTAATGTTACCAGAAAAATTAGATCTTATATGTAATACCTTTGAGAGAACTTGTAATTATACTTGCTCCAAATCTTTTTCATAATTATTTGCTGATTTCCAATAAAATAACACTGCTAAAAACAAAGAAAGTAAATTCAAAGTCAATGCATAACGTAAACTAAAATTTCCAAAATTTGGTTCGAGAAAATCACTTAGCATTCCAGCAGATAGGGGTCCAAGTGCTAATCCAATTCCATTCATAAATAAAAGGATTAACGCGGTAGCAAACGCTCTCATTTTGACATTTGCCAAAGTTTGACCCACTGCATATACTGGTCCAGTGAAAGCAGCATTGAACATTGCATAGGGAAATATAGCAGCTAAGGCTATTTTTGAACTACCTGTAAATAAGATTATAATGGCAGGAAATAGAGAGAAAATACAGCTAAGGATGGGTACGTAAAGATACCATTTTTTGTTTTTTGCTCCTTTTATATCAGCCAATCGCCCCCCAATCAAAGCACCAATCAAGCCACCAATTCCTATTGAAAAACCCAAATTTATACTTACTGTTATCAGGTCAACTCCATGAACTCTTTGAATGAATGAAGGTAAAAAATTATTGAGGCTATAAGAAGAAAAAGTAGTAAAGCCAGCACCCAAACATAAATAAAGAAATGATTTTTTAGCAAATAAACTTCCTATAACTTCTTTAAAAGTAGAGTCTTTTATATCATTAACATGACCATCAATTTGACCTCGAATAGGTTCTTTTATGATAAAGTATAGTATAATAGAAAGTAAAATACCAGGTATTCCGAGTGCGTAAAATGCAATTCTCCATCCATATTCAGAAGCGATTGATCCAGCAACAATGAACCCTAATAAAATCCCGATAGGTACTCCCATGCTGTATATAGAGAAAGCTGTTCCTCGTTGTTCTATGGGAAAATAATCTGAAATAATTGAATGAGAAGGTGGCATTCCACCTGCCTCACCTGCACTTACTCCAATCCGAGCCAACAACAATTGAAAAAAGTTAAGAGCACGACCGGATATAACGGTCATGAGCGACCAAAATCCAAGACTAAATACAAGGATGTTTTTTCGGTTATATTTATCAGCAAGTTTAGCTATTGGAACCCCAAGTGTTGTGTATAAGAGAGCAAATCCCAGTCCGGTTAATAAACCCAATTGAGTATCACTTAATTTTAAGTCTTCTTTAATACTCTCTTGCAGAATAACAAGAATTTGTCTATCAGCAAAATTGAATACATATACTACGGTTAACATAGTTAAGATAAACCATTTGTAATTCCCTTTGTTATTCATGATTTTGAAATTATAATAACAGTAATATACAGTTTCTTGAGCGACCCCAAGAAAACTGCACGAAATAAAGCCTAAAAAACAACTTTATTTTTACGTTAATTTTTATTGAATATTAAATTAAAACTATCTAACAGTACATAAATCGTACAAATTATAATATAATAAAACCTCAACTCACTTATTATTAGCTTATTGAAGTCTTTTAAAGTGGAGCAGGGGGGAGTGAAATCCAACTTTTTTGGATCTGATTTAGGTGTTTTGATAAAAAAATATTCCCAAGGATAAAAAATTATTCTTGGGAATAAAAAGTGGAGGAAATGCGAATAAAATCGAACAAAGGCTATAACACTACAGGGATTTATTTTTAATTGGCTGCTATTCGGGGCAACGATATTCGGATTATTCAGTGTTTGAAAAATCAGATGTTCAGGGCGACATGATAATTAAAAGGGCAGAAAAAACGGAAACACATTCTTTACACCATTACATCCAAAACTTAAAACATTACTAGATAAATATGATTAGAATTTAAAGAGTATTTCAAGTCAGAAATTTAATCCAAACATTCAAAAGATTTGTAAGATGGCCGGCTTTACTGAAGAAATAAAAAATACAGTTTATTACGGTGCAAAAAAAGAAGTTGTACTAA
>MDSY01059782.1_pt1 | contig 10691 bp, 2 predicted proteins | sample 811131 | NCBI WGS metagenome assembly MDSY01 (sample SAMN05326643, study PRJNA326480) | marine metagenome | isolation source: seawater | place: Atlantic Ocean: South West | collected 2010
AAGCGTTTGACACTAATCCAGAGCCACCCTCATTCCATCCAGAATCGATTCTTTTTGGCGCTAAAATGAGCTCTCCATTCGGATCTTGGGTATAAACTTGGGCAAGTGCATGATGATCAGAAACAGCATGCAAAAAACGTGTATTGATCATACCCAATGGGTTAAAAATGCGCTCCTCTAAAAACATATCAAATGGTTGTCCAGATGCCACTTCAACAACGCGCGCTAGAACATCTGCTGAGCTACCATAACGCCAAACACTTCCGGGTTCTTCAAAAAGCGGTAATTGCGAGAGTTTTTCAACTCTTTCCGCTAATCCTCCCGATTTATGACTTCTGATTCCATTAGCCATCCAATGCTTATACAAATCAGTTGAGTTCGAATATCCTGGTCCAATACCAGATGAGAACATCAAAAGATGTTTTACCAACAATGGTTTTTCTATCTCTCTGGTATCAAAACCGCCTTTAGTATTTTTATTCTCGTTCACAGCAACTCGAAGATCACCAAAGGACGGAATGTAAGATGCTACATGGTCATTTAATTGTAACTTACCCTCATCAACTAATATCAAGGCAGCGATGGCCGTAACTGGCTTCGTCATCGAGGCAAAACGCATCTGAGTTTCAATGCGCATCGGTTTTTTTGATTCTATATCTGCCCAACCTACCGCACTTGAGTGAACAACCTGACCGTCCTGCGCAAACATAGTTACAAAGCCTGAACGACTTTCAGACCAAACACTATATTTCATGTATATATCCATTGCAGCACGCTTAAACCAGCTTAAATTGGGTGCAGCCCTATCATTTAAATTAGCATTTGGTATATTTTTATCTTGCGATACATCCTCGCATCCAAACATCAATGCAAATATGAAGATATAAAGATAATAAAATTTTCTCAATTAAAAATCTCCTTCCAAGAAGGCATTTCAAACAAATTAAAAATATTTACGGTAACCATATGAGTTATTAATAGAAGAGTTATACAAAGGTTTTCTTACCTGACTGTAGGAAGCAGTATTTATTTGTCGATCAGACTTATGGAAATCCAACAAAGACTCTTCCCAATCAAGTCCCAAAAAAGTCAAAACTGACTGTAAACAAGGCTTTGGATCTGTAACGAAACCTTCGTAATTTAGCTCGAAGATTGGCAAAGGTAGAACCGTCTTCCAATGAGACATTAGATAGTCAATCTGTGACATATAATGCTTTATTGAGTCTAGATTTGTTGCATAAGAATGACTTCCATGAAAGTTTCTCCTAAAGCAAGAGATCATCACGTCATTTGGATCACGAGTACAATAAATTAATTTCGCATTGCTAAACAACTGAGCAATAAATCCGGCGTTTAAAATATTATGAGGCATTTTATCCGTAACGTATCTTGAATCAGAGTCGATGCTTGATAATTTCGATTCGTAAATACTAGCCGCTATATCGATTGATTCAGAATCGTTACTATCATAATTTAAGGATAATTCATTTATATCATCCAATTCACCAGCCCCATATACTTCGGAATGCATTGCAAGCACCTGCTCAAGTAAACTTGTTCCAGTTCGAGGCATTCCTAAAACAAAGATCGGTCTTTTACATAAATTATTTGATCTTGGTATATGTTCAAAAGTTTCTCTGGCTGGAAACTTTTTAACTAAAAAACTTATTTCTTTCTCAAATCGTGATGAGTCATAATTAATATTGCGCAAATTATTAGCATTGGTGTATGACCGAAAAGCCGCATCGAAAGACCCCAATTCATGGTGGGCATCCCCAAGCAAATGAAAATAATTAACCGCGCTATTTGGCGTCATATTGCGACTATCTAATTTATTTAAAATGGCCAAAGATTCAGATGCCTTATCCATAGCCAATAGTATTTTCGCATGTATTTGCTTTAAGCCATCTGATCCATCAATGATCTCTTGGTTTTTTCTAATAATATCAAACGCTTCTTTATATTTTCCGAGTCGATCTAAAAGAAGTAGTATCCCATTTAAACCATTTAAATCCCCAAGATTAGCTGTATGTCGGAACAGTTGCTCTGCGTCACTCAGCATTCCATTATTCAACATAAAATTAGCTGCTGTATTTTTTATGCTTGGTGATTTGGGATCAAGCTCGATAGCCTTTGTAAAGCAAGCAAAAGTATCGCGTACCTTTCCTAAACAATCATAAGCCCTTGCCAAAGTTGCATAAGCCTCTCCGGTCTCAGAAATCGCAATCGCCTTTTTTATTGATTCAATAGCATCATTAATTCGATTCCCTTCGAGATAAGCTCGCCCCCTAACTAAATGTCCTATAGCAAGATTAGGATTCAATTTGACTACTTTAGTAGCAATTATTGCAGCTTCGACAGCTTTACCTTTCTCAAGAAATTTAACGCATCTCTTTAAACCATTCCTCGCTTTTCTATCTCTTATTGAGGAATCATTGTTCTTCACGGATTGACCTTAAGAGACGTTCCGAGCCCGGAGCCATATACGAGCGCATTTAACCAAAGTCTAGTTGTTCCTCGAGTTGCTCCTCGAAAGTTGGGCTGACCTGAAAAGAGGATAACCTGACCCCTTCCTAGTCTCTCACGAGTCAAATAAGCTGAATTAGCAATTCTTTGGGAAGCCTCTGGCCAAACCAAACCACTCATTCGAACTTGCATGTCATAGCCTGCAGGTAAAGTAGACCAATTAAGTGCTCGAGCCTCTTCACTGCCATAATTTTTATTCAGCTTACCTATCCTAATAACGGCTTCTGACTGATTATTCGTCATAAGTATCGGTTGATTTCCATACAATAAAGGCAATATTTCTGGCGTTCCAAATGTGAGCCAATGCTCAGCGTCAACTCGCCCTACAACCATAGCTCCTGAGGGCATAAAAAGGGATTGCCATTTGTCTCTCTTTTCTAATTCATCTTTACTTAAAATCTCCGCGCCAGATTTCCATGGATAAGGTGTCTCGGTGTCGACATAATGTGACATCACAGATTTCATTTCGAGTTTGTAATTTTCAGCTAAAAGCTCCCTTTGCACTTTTAAATCATAATCTTGAGCCTTTTCAAAAGTATCTTGCACCCTTCGAACAGTGCCTATCCCCTCATCGCTCACGAGACTGTTTGTACTCCAACCATGAGCAATTAAAGTGCCTCCTTGTTTGACCCATTCGCTTAGCATTGAAGTCTCTGAGGCATTGAGATTTCGGCTACCACTTGGCATCACTATAGTGTTGTAGCGTCGAAGGTCTGCACGACTAATGAATGACGAGTTAATTTGACTATGACGGATACCGAGATGATGATCAATGCTCCACCAAGATGCTCCGACATCATAGCTATTAAATCCATTGTGGCTAAGGATAGCGATTTGTGGACGGTTAAGCAGCCTAAAGTGTCTTCCCCCCCAATCAGGAAGATCACCTTTACCATACCCAGAACTTATAGATGCGACGGGAGTGCCTAGATAATTAGCTTCATTTGCTACTAACTTCGATAAATTTAAGACATTTGGATTATCAACTTTGGCTACGATTACACTGCCCCGAGATATTTTTGCCACCGATATTTTGGTTGACTGATCAACTACCCTAACATTCACACCTTTTTCCATCAGTCTTGCTGCAAAAGCCACTGATCTATCATCATTTCCATTCACAGCCCAAGCATTAGCGTTCGAGTCGAGCGCAATTGGTGTCGACGTAGTCTGCCAAGGAATTAGTTCACCCGTAATTTCTTGATCAACAGTTACCGCTGGAAGACCATACATCATTGAGAAATTCCAAGCGGTGGTGTCATACATTATCGAAGAGCCATCTTTTAAGGTTTTTTGACGCTCTTCAATAAGCACTGATTTACTAAATTCGGCGTCAAACTCCATTATCGCGGCCACCAACGGTGCATCAGGTTGCCGGTTTGGGATAATCAAACTACCCGCAGGAATATTAAATTTTTTGTTAGTTTCGCCCGTTTGATGTATGGCTTGATCCACTTCAATAGGCTCGTTGTTTTTATATAATTCTATACCCTGAGCCTCGAGTCTTTGAACAAGATCCTTTAATCTCCCTTCATTATCATTTGCCAAAATCACAAAGCTTCGATCAGCAAATCGGCCACTTCTGGAGACGTTGTATTTCCTTCCATCCCAAAAATCTTTGTACATTGCCTGTGAGTGTTTAGCGAGAGACTCTAAGTTCGCTATTGTGCTCACAAATTGGTGATGCACTGATTCCTTGTATGACTGGACCGTGCCTTCAGGACGCCTAACTCCATCCTCCGCCATACGTGATTGTTCATACAGAATATGCATACTGCCCCGATATTCAGAATAATTTGAATATCCAGGATAGAGATTCTCAAACCACTCACCCGTGTAATAACGCCAGTTTCGATCATCAAAAGCCTCAGCTTGCTCCTCGGCAAATATGTGTGCCCACTTTTGCAAATCTTTATCAATATTCTCGTTCAAGGGTTGTCTGGGAGGTCCCATTAAAAATGTATCTTGAGAGCCCATCTCATGACCATCTATCATGAGTTGAGGACGCCACTCATTGATCATAGCGACACGACCTTGCGTCTCTGGTTGTGTGAGAAAGAAAAAATCTCTGTTTAAATCGAAAAAATAGTGATTAGTTCGACCATAAGGCCAGTCCCCTGTATGAAGTAACGATTGATCATCAACATTAGGTGCAGTTCCACGATACTGCTCCAATGATTTGGAGAAACGATCCCGTCCATCAGGATTCATCAATGGATCAATAATCACTATCATATTATCGAGCATTGACAAGACTGCTTCGTCTTCGCTCGCTATAAGGTGGTAGATACTTGCAAGTGCAGCATCTGCACCAGATGTCTCATTTCCATGAATCGAGTAAGCCATCCAGGCGGTTGCTGGCAGTCCTTTGATAATCTTAGAAGCTTCAGATTCACTTATTTTTCGAGCATCAGATATTCGAATAATATCGCTCTTTATTTCATCTAATCGCGAAATATTATCTGGAGATGAGATAAATACTGCATGGAGTGGCCTGCCTTCATGCGATCGAGCATATTCTATTACTTTTATGCGCTCAGACTGAGAAGACCAAGCTTCTAAAGATTCCACAATTTGAAGTGGGGTTGCCACTCTATCTCCAACTTCAAAACCCAAAAACTTTTCAGGCTTTGATATGGCACTATTATACGTCCCCTCTAAAATAGCACCCGGATAGATCAAATCTGAATCCAACGAGGGCTTCATAACCAAGGATGCATTTGCAAAAAAAGTAGTTAGAATTGCTGCGCCTATAATTAGGCATCTTAAAGAAAAGTAGAACATATCGAGTAACCTTTAATCTGTTGCTAATGACTGTATCCGAAATTAAAGTGAATTCGCAACATTTGGCGCGAAAAGTGTATTTAATTGACATTTTATTAAAGCAGATCGCGAAAACTTTTTAATGTCTAATCGGGACGGCAAGATTTAAACCCACAACAACTATAGCTATCGTATGATCTTGTTTACAAAGGCGGAGGACAAGAAAATAAGTTGAATCCAATAAATCCAAATCTCTCTATAGCTGCGGCATCAGCATACTCAGATGCGCCTCTATCTCAGCTGTATCCCTTGTCGCATTTGAAGAAACAACTCCCGTTACTAAAGTATCTCCCTCAAGGCCAAATAAATATCTCAGAATAAGCAAGCCATCTGTCAGCGCATCAATATTTCCATCGCCATCGATATCGGCAAGTTCGCCAAGAACATCAATCCTTGACTTTATCTCTGATGGATCAGAATAGTTCGCATCAGCTGCGATAGTTCCAAGCGTTAATGCGCTGCCATCTAATCCAAACATACCCCTTAAAATGAGTAATCCATCAGTCAATGCATCATATCTTTCATTCCCATCAATATCCAAAGATCCCGATGGTGGTGTTCCTGCTAGAAACTCATCAATCGCCACAATTCCATCATTATCCATGTCACTCTGGGCATCACTAGGGTCGTTAGGATCTAACCCATACCGTATCTCCCATGCATCAGGCATTCCATCATTATCAGAGTCATAAGCATACAACTCATTATTTGGGAATGCATCTGAGTTGTCTCCAACTCCATCAGCATCACTATCTGTTGTTTCAGTTGGATCATCATCAAAAGCATCAGCGTTATTTCCCACACCGTCACCGTCATTATCAGCCCACTCACTAGGATCTGATGGGAATACGTCAGTGTTATCTCCTACACCATCTCCATCCGTGTCAACAGACTCAGTCGCATCGAGCGGCAGAGCATCATCCTCATCTAGCACACCATCATTATCATCGTCATCATCTGCATTATTTCCAATGCCATCTCCATCAGTATCGTATTGTTCATCTCGATTCAAAGGAAAGTAATCGTTGTTGTCTGAAACTCCATCATTGTCAGTATCGGTAAGTAATGGATTAGTTCCATTATTCGTTTCTACTTCATCTGAAACTGAGTCATTGTCATCATCAGAATCACTATTATTACCAATTCCATCGCCATCAGTATCTAACCACTCGGAATTATCATAAGGAAAAGCATCAATACTATCCGGATATCCATCATTATCATCATCAATATCTTGATTATTTCCTATCCCATCTCCATCGAAATCCTCGTACTCGAATCGATTAAATGGAAATAAATCAAGTTCATCGGGGACACCGTCATTGTCATCATCAATGTCGGAATTGTTACCAACACCATCACCATCAGAGTCTTCAGATTCTTGTGGGTCAAAGGGAAAAGCATCTAAATTATCGCCAATGCCATCTCCATCACTATCTAACCAATCGTTTTCATCATTTGGATACTCATCAGAATTATCCCCAATTCCGTCTCCATCTGAATCAGCCCATTCAGAGGGATCATTTGGAAAAGCATCTTCTGCATCAAGCACGCCATCTTGGTCATCATCTAAAGTGAATAGCTCATTAATTCCATCGAGGTTAATATCTTGATACCAAACATAGCCATCGATAACATCAAAACCGGTATTAAAGACACAAAGTCCATTGGAATCAGTATCAGTAGATTGTTCAGCCACGATCCAATCTCCGTATCGTAAGATATCAGTGTTACATTCGGCAATTGAACCAAAGACTGAGACAGCCCAAGGCACATTTACTGTTTCTCGAACACCATCATTTTCATAATCCCATAAAGTAAATCTTTCATATCGATAATCAGTCGCGCTGATTCTGTCTGTTATTGAATCAAGGTATATCCAATCTAATTCTGAAAACTGAAGAACTTCCTGGAAGAAATAATTATCAATATTTTCTCTAAGAGCGTAGTTATATGAAGTCCGAGACGAATATGCATTTAAACTAAATTCTCCCTTTCCTGAGAGACGTGCAACAGGATTTCTATCAAATTCAGAATTAACTTCAGTTATCCAACCGGTCTCAGGCGTATACTTTTGTCTGTAAAAAGTTTGCTTGTTCTGAGCCTTCAATAGTCTTTCCGAGCGCACATACTCGCTGATGTTGTAACCTGAGTTGTAAGGCTGAGAAATATATTTAGCATTGATAATAGTATGATTTTGAAATCGGTGAGTTACAGATACATTTTCGAAGTCACAATTATTTATTCCATACACTGTTGATATATGAGTATTACCCTGATCATTTGTATTTAAATAATTTTGATCCCAATTGACATTCAATTCATCGAAAACAGAACCCCAACGACCTTCATAAATCTGAGTCTCCCCCTCGAACTTGTAAGCCCAACTTTCTGAAATTACATTGTAAGCAAAATCACAAGAAAGCGAACCTGAATACCGAAAAGTCTCATTTTGAATATCCTCAATGGTCACATTAGAAAAAGAGAATATAAAAGGATATGACTGTCTAGGGGTGTTCTGCTCCCAAAGACTGTCATCGTAAGTAAACGTTACAGAACCGTTTATTTTGAGATTATTACCTTCAATGCAATCTTGTAGGCTCAGAGTGGCACGAAGAGTCGTCCACCCTGTTCGTGTCAATACTGAGTTGTATCCACCTCCGTTTGTACACGCTATAGATTGATTATCAGACTGCCCGATAGGTAAAGTCCATGATCCAGAATCACCCGCAATATCATCCATATCCTCCATAGATTCAGTGGCCACCAAACCAGCATAAGAAATCATTTTATGCGTCAACACATCGGAAGCTATCAATTCTGCGCGAGCCTCGTCATTATCTCCGATACCATCTCCATCTGAGTCAACGGATTCTGTATTTTTTAGAGGAAAATCATCAAATTGGTCGAGAACACCATCCCCATCATCGTCATCGTCAGCATTATTACCAATTCCATCTCCATCCGTATCGACCGACTCTGATGCATCCAAATCAAAAGCATCTTCAGAGTCGATCACACCATCGTTATCATCATCATTATCAGCATTATCACCAATTCCATCTCCGTCTGAGTCAACAGACTCCGAGGCATCAAGAGGAAACGCATCATCTGAATCTAAAATTCGATCTCCATCATCATCAAGATCAATAGTATTTCCTACTCCATCACCATCGGTATCAACAGAATCACTGGGGTCAAAAGGAAGATCATCATTAATATCCAAAACTCCGTCATTATCATCATCATTGTCTGCATTATTTCCAACACCATCTCCATCTGAATCCATGGATTCATTAGGATTTAGGGGTAAATGATCTAAACCGTCGGGGACTCCATCTTGATCCGTATCGGGATTGAGCGGATCTGTGCCATTTGCTACCTCAACCGAATCAAGCACTAGATCACCATCATCATCGACATCCACTCGGTTACCTATTCCATCACCATCAGTATCGAATACTTCGCTAAAATCTAGTGGCATTTGATCTTCATTGTCATCAACTCCATCGCCATCAGTATCTGGATTTAACGGATCAGTACCATTTATCGCCTCAATCTCATCTAAAACTCCGTCATTATCATCGTCATCATCGATACAATCAGGATAATAATCACTATCTGTATTCGTAGCTAAACAATAAAATACCTGAGTATTTGAACCAAAAGAAGAACTAGAAAACTGTTCAATATCTCCTTCTAAAGATTCAACAATAATTGCAACTTTTCCAACAAAATCAAAAACAGTATTACCGAGAATTTCCACCGATTTGGGAATTACGGCAACATTAATAGGTATACCTCTAAATGCTCCATTGGCTAATTCAGTAACTCCCAAACCCAAATCTAAGCTTTCAACAGCACTGTAAGCGAAAGCCTCCTCTCCAACTACTTGAACCGATGTTGGAATTGTTAGGGACACAAGACCTGATGACCTAAATGCTCCTTCGCCTATCTCTGTAACTGAATTCGGGATAGATAACGATGTTAATCCACTTGCCTCATAAAAAGCACTATTTCCAATAGTTTCAACTGAATCACCTAAATATAACTCAGTCAATTCGAAACATCTGTAGAAGAGTTGCGCTGGAATTGAAATCAAATTTAACTGCGCTGATCTAAGGGTTGTACAAATACTAAAATCCTGCCAAACACCATTAACTGTGCCCCTCCCAGTAAAAGCGCCACTCGTCAAATCTTCAATCATGCCACCCATAACTAGAGATTCTATGGGAGCCCTAAGAAAAGCCTTAGGACCAATAGACGTCACCGAGGGCGGAATATTCAATGATGTCAAACTAGTGTCATTGAATGCATCTTCGCCGATGGTTTTTAAGGTCGTTGGCAGCGTGATAGCATTTAGTTTTACTGCATGAAAAAATGCCGCTTCACCAATTACCTCTATACCCTCTCCCAAAATCACTGTTGTCAAAGCTGTGGCTCCCTGAAAAAGAGCCTTATCAATAACTGACAAAGTTCCCGGTATTTCAATTGTTTCAAGCCCAGTATTTTCAGCAAATGCATAAGCGCCAATACTTGTTACATTCGCTGGGATCACTAAAGAGGTCAATCCGGTAGCTCCTCTAAAAGCCTCTGTACCAATCGATGTTATCGAAGTTGGAATTTCAAGCTCGCTCAGACTGGAAGAACCAGAGAAAGCAAAATTCCCAACTGATACAACAGTATTTTCCAAAGTTAAATCATTGAGACGACTACAGTTAAAAAAGAGTCTTTCTGGAATAGATGCCATCTTTACGACAGTAGCCTGCAATGTTGAACATATCCCAAAAAAAGCCTCAGGTCCTAAGCTCGATATATTGGCGCCAAGAGTCAATGTTTCTATTGGCGCGTTGTAAAATGCTCTTCTGCCAATTGATATAACTGAATCAGGAATATTTAAACTCTTTAAAGCAGCTCCGCTAAATGCTTCTACTCCAATACTAGAGAGCGTGCTTGGTAACGTAATCGAAGCAAGCTGACTAGCATTAAAGAAGACATCATTACCTATTTCTGTAATACCTTCGGCGAGGGTCAATGATGTCAATGAGACGGCATCTTGAAATACTGACGGTTGAATTATTGAGAGAGATCCAGGAAGTTGAACTGATTCTAATGCTGAATTTTGAGCGAAAGCATATGGGCCAACGCTTGTGACACTGTCTGGGATGATCAACGAAGTCAAACCAGAAGCCCCTCTGAAGGATTCACGACCAATACTAACCACCGAATTACTAAATAATATTGAGGAAAGCTCAGAACAGTCTGTAAATGCCGATCCTGGAATAATGGGTGAGTGAACTTCCAAAGAAGTTAAAGTACTACAAATATTATAAAAAGCATTG
>MDSY01155007.1_pt1 | contig 10690 bp, 10 predicted proteins | sample 811131 | NCBI WGS metagenome assembly MDSY01 (sample SAMN05326643, study PRJNA326480) | marine metagenome | isolation source: seawater | place: Atlantic Ocean: South West | collected 2010
GAGATTTTTGCAGGTGCAATACAGGATTATCAAAGAGGACTAATTATTGGACATAAAACATTTGGAAAAGGCACTGTTCAACAATTAGATGAGTTGACCAGTGGTCAGCTAAAGTTAACAGAATCAAAATTTTATAGAGTGACTGGCTCAGGTATGCAAAATAAAGGAGTGGAGCCAGATATAGCTCTTCCCTCAACATGGGATATAGAGGAAAGTGGTGAAAGCTCATTAGACTCTGCTCTGGCCTGGGATCAAATTACTCCAACTCCATTTAGTAAGTTTAAGTTTAATAAAAGTATTCTAGAGGGATTAAAAGTTGCTCATGAGAAGAGAATGTTCGAGAATCCAGACCTGCAATATATTTTAAACATCAGGAAAAGATATGATCAACAGCAAGAAAAGACATCTATTTCAATTAATATTGATACAAGAAGAGCAGAAAAAAGAGATAGACAGCTCTGGGTACTTACTACTGAAAATCAAAGAAGATCTGCTCAGAACTTAGAAACCTTCGAGACATTTGAGGATCTTGAAGAATTTAACAAGAAGAAAGAAGAAGATAATATTGATATAGATATTAACCTTCAAGATGACTATCTTTTAAATGAGGGTTTGCTTATTCTTTCAGATTACCTTTACCTAGATACTAATTTTTTACTTTTAGAGTCAGCATAAAAAATATGAAAATCGTTTCTTTTAATATGAACAGCATTAGAGCTCGACCGCATCAATTAATTCATCTGAGAGATACGCTGGATCCAGATATTATTGGAATTCAGGAAACTAAAGTCAATGATCCAGAGTTCCCAATAGATGAAATTAAAGAGATTGGCTATCACCCAGAGTATTGGGGCCAGAAAGGTCATTATGGAGTAGCAATTCTTAGCAAAAAAAAACCTATCCAAGTTCAGAAAGGATTTATAAGGGATACTGCTGAGGATCAAAAAAGGTTTATTCAGGCAAAATTTAAGTGGGGTAAAAAAAGTCTTACAATTATGAATGGATACTTTCCGCAAGGTGAAAATAGATCTCATGAGACCAAATTCCCAAAAAAAATAAAGTACTACTCTGATCTTAAAAAACATATTAAAAAAACTCAAAAGACCGAGGATAATATAATTGTGATGGGTGATTTTAATGTTGCACCCTCTCCATTAGATATTGGCATAGGAGAAATTAATGCAAAAAGATGGCTCAAAGAAGGTAAGACTGCTTTTTTGCCAGAGGAAATTGATATGTGGAATAGTATTAAGGACCTTGGATTTATTGACTCTTGGAGGGAGCAAAATCCAGATGAAGGTTCAATTTATTCGTGGTTTGATTACCGGTCAAGAATGTTTGATGACTCCCCAAAAAGAGGCCTAAGAATAGATCATATTATGATTTCAAACAATCTATTGCCTGCAATGCAGAATACTGGAATAGACTATGAGGCTCGCTCCATGGAGAAACCTTCAGATCATTGCCCGGTCTGGATTACCCTCAAATGAAAATATTTAAAGAATTTGTATTTGAGGCTGCTCACAAACTGCCCTTAGTTTCAAAGGAGCATAAATGCTCAAATCTTCATGGTCATAGCTTTAGAGTCAGGATTTATGTAGATGGGCCGATAAACGAAATGGGCTGGGTAATGGATTTCTCTGAGCTAAAAAAAATATGTACTCCACATATAGAGCAATTAGATCACTCATATTTGAATGAAATAGCTGGTCTAGAAAATCCTACTAGTGAAAATATTGCAATATGGCTATGGAATAAATTAGTTGAGCCGTTGGAAAACTTATCTTCCGTCGCAGTAATGGAAACTTGCAATTCCGGATGCGAGTATTCTGGTTAACTCCTTTTAAGTCGAAAAAATTTTTTTAATAAGGCAGCTGCAGGCTCTCCATTGTGACCGCCGCTATAGTCAACCCTGTGATTAAGATGTTCTCTATCAAGGAAATTATCAACTGATTGAACTGCGCCTGTCTTAGGCTCTATGGCTCCAAAATATAAATGACTAATTCTTGCATCTACGATTGCTTTTGCGCACATATGACAAGGCTCCAGGGTAACGTATATATCGCAGCCAATTAATCTATAGTTTTGAATGTTCTGACTTGCATTATTAATAGCAATGATTTCTGCATGAGAACAAACAGATTTATTTTGTATGACTTGATTAAAGCCTACTCCAATGACCTGCTCATCCTTAACAATTACTGCCCCTACAGGCACTTCATCTGCTTGATAAGCTTTTTCGGCTTCATTTAGAGCAAGAGACATAAAATCACAAGACGATTTGGTCTGATAGCTTTTATACAAAGTATGCCCAGTCTTCAATTGGTCTTCGCTCAGACCTCAATTTATTAACTTGAGCATCTTTATCTTTATAGCCTATAGCCATTCCACAAAATAACATTTCCTCATCATTGGTTTGAAAAAATGAGCAGACACTTTCTTGCTTTACAGACCAAGCCTCTTGAGCACATGTGTCCAAGCCAACTTCTTTAGCAAGCAACATAAAAGTTTGTAAAAACATTCCAAGATCTGACCATTGTGGCGGACCCATAGTCTTATCAACAAAACAAAATATTGCTGCAGGAGCATCAAAAAAATTAAAATTACGCATTACTTGATTGAACCTTCCCTCCTTGTCATCTCTTTCAATACCTAGCAAATCATACATTTGCTCGCCTAGCTGATAGCGTGATGATCTATATGGTTCTTTAAGAGATGGAGGATAAATTTCATAACTAGGGGTCTCTGGAGAGGTCCAGTCATTCTGAAATTGTAAGAATTTTTCCATACTATCTTTGTTTAAAACAAATATCTTCCAAGGCTGCAAATTACCTCCACTTGCTGAACGCGAAGATTTTTGAAGAAGTTCTTTAATAAGATTATTATCTATAGGTTGATTTAGAAAAGCTCTAACCGAACTTCTTGATAAAACTGCATCTGTAACATTCATAATTTTTAAAAAAATAATCTAACAAGGAGATTATCTCACCTTATTTTAATCTATAGCTAGTCTAAGAAGAAAATTTTCTAACAAACGATTTAATTGATTTATCAATCAAAAATCATAAAGAGCAACGTTATGAAGTTTTTACATACCAGTCATCAAAGGATGATAAGCCCATAAAAATTTGCTCATATCCATTTGTAATTAAAAGATCAAAGATTTTTTTTTGATTCTTTGAAAAGTTATGTTCTACAGTGATTATAGAGAAAGTATATTTCTGAAAATTAAGATTTGATAAAATTTCAAATTCTGATCCCTCTGTATCTATTGAAAGATAATCGATATGAGAAGGTGCGTTATAAAAGCTTAATAAATCATTTAATGAGATTGTTTTTACAAGATACTTTGTATGAACTTCTCTTGATTGAGCATGAAGGTCTTGATTACTGAACTCTTCAATGGTTGATAGCTCTCCTACTTCATTAAAAACTATATCCTGATAAGACTCTCTCCAAACGCAATCTTCACTGATATGGCAGTTTCTATGATTATAAAGATCTTTGTGCCAGATTCTGCCTGGCTCGGCAAGGATGCCGTTCCATTTAAAATCTTTTTCTAGCAGATATGTATTGCTGAGTACACGTCCATCACACGCACCAAATTCAACAAAGTAGCCGTTTTCTTTAAAATTTGTATGACATAATACGAGTAAATCTTGTCTAAGTTGCGCTTGAGAATTCGGAAGAGCTAGCAGAGCTTCATCAAATTGAGAAATAGCAACTTCTTTAAAAAAGTTTAGATCGAATTGAGTTTGAGAGGTATGACTTCCATTTATTTTAAGCAAGTAATCACTTGGAATAAGCTGAAGACCAAATAATCTCAGCACAGACTGAGTCAAGCGCTTAAAATTACTAAATATTTGTTTGAACATTCTTCTTATTAATTATAAAAAATATTTGTAATATCCTATCCTAATGTTTCATATCTATTAAAATCAAGAGCTGCCATGCCCTCTATTCTATGAAGATGATGAGTACCTTGAATATTCTTAATAAAATTAGCTTGAATTGAACTAACAACCTCCTCTTCATAATTACTCGGGTCTAATAAATTAATCTTCGCAACACCGATCGATCTCCCATAAAAATTAAAGTCTTGTTTTTGAAATACTCTATAGCGAGCTTTATCAGATGATGTAAATCCTGCATTTCTTGCTTGCAGTGCAGAGGCTACTACAGGATTTTTTTGGTGAGGCGTCCAAACTTCAGAGTCAAAATTTTTAGCATAAAAGATATGCAATTCTGACTGATGATCTCCAATATTTGCAGTATCAATATTAGTAAACATCCACCATTTAGAATCATGATAAAAAATATTTGTATCAGCTGCAGAAATATTGCTCATTAAAGTTTTATGATGCTCCCAAACCATGGGGAATTCTTTGCACTTATAGAGTTGAATTGTTTTGTTTGAAGCGGTTTCTGGACACATATACAGTATTCCATCTATTTCAAAGATATTCGGGTAGGATAAATGAAATTTTTCCTCTAACACAGTCCCAAGATCAATGTATCCTTCTCCTTTTAACTGGAATGCTCTGATGGTTCCTTTGCAGGATTCATAATCATAGTCTTCAGCAAAGCAGTAATTATGATTATTGCGCTTAATTAGAAATGGATCTGCATAGAAATGATTTGGACGATTTTTAATAATATTGAATTGCTCCAGATTAAGTGAATTTGGATCAGAAATCTTCGAAAAACCAATGCCCCACCTGTGATATTTTTTTGTAATCTTTGAAATAATTTTTGATACTGTTATGTCTACCAGAGTGAAAAGAGCCCTTACTGAACATCTCAACGATGGGTAATTTGATTGACTGCTGTAAATTTCTGCAACATTGGCTTGCTTGTATTCCGAGATCCCAGATAGACTAGAAGATTCAATAAACTGATGTAAGAAGTGAATTGATTTACTATGCAGGCGATCATGGTTGCTAGAAAAGGGGAAGCTTGTTGCCATTTCAAGGGACTCATACTGAGGGGAATAAAGTTTATTTTTACCACTTGCAGAAATATGGAATGATGATGTTGAGATTTTATATGCTGTCTCAAAAAAACCAGCTGCTTGATTAACCAGGTGAGGATCTTTTCCAAAGACAATTTGCAAAATGCCATGACCACTTAATTTAGATAAATCACAAGGCATGCTTGAAAACTGTGTGCATACAATTAAGTCTAATTTATGATCATTCAGCAAGAAACTGCTCTCTTTACTAAGCACAGAGTCCCCTAAAGAATTTATTTCAGTGCTAATCGATAAAAATGGGATATTTTTGAAGCTCTCATCAGCAGCATCATGAGTATTTTGATTAAGAGAATTTTTTTTATAAATTATACTTTCAATAAAGAGAACAATCATAAGAGCTATTTTTAGAAAGGTCTCTCTCCAACTCAATGATTTTAGATGATGCCTTAATATTAAATCGATAGAGTATTTGGATGAGTTTTTGCTAAGAGCTAGTAGCTTACGATCAATCGATGATGGTTTATCCTGATTGATGAGTAACGCTGTTTTAAACTTAGTCATTTGATTAATAATTGTAAAATAATAAGGATATTTTAGTAAGTTGAGTCATTGGACTGCAATAATCCTCTTGAATACTTGGAAAAGCGGGATGTTGAATGATGAATTAACCCTTCTATGTGGTCATCATGAAGCCCTATTGGAACTTTGATTTCCATAACGCATTCATCATCTCTAAAAATCTGTGGACTGATCTTTCTTAAATTTTGATAGGTAATATTGGTATCAAAAGTAATTCGAAGGCCCTTAAAGGAATAATACTCTCTTTGGTAGCTAATAATAATAGTTGATTGAAGTGTTCCATAGGATTGATCATGCAAGTTAGTAGCCTTAATTTTATCAACAGAAAAAAATTCTTCAATTTTTTTAGAAATTTTGTAACGACCCTCGATAGATGATATTTTTATCTCTTTGGTGAATTTATTGTCATTGTCATACCAGCGTACTCTTACTTTTTTTCTTGGCAAAACACCTTCTTCAGATTCTTGGAACATGGCAAGATCAGCTGTATCAAAATAACAGCTATTTACATACCTTGGAGAGTGCAATGCACTCATTCCCTCTTTTAGTAAAATGGACTTAATGGAAATTAAGTCACTGGGTGAAAGGCGAAATTTTTTTTCTTTACGAAAGCTCATTCTAAACCAAGAGTAATAGTTGAATTCTTATCTTTTAGATACTGACCAGAGCAATTAATATTTGTAAAGTAAGCTATCGCACCACCAAATTCTTGTTTTTTTTGCATTGTTTCAACACAAACTGGTGTATCAGTAAATTCTGCTTCATTGATATATAGGTCTGAAAAGTCTTTAGAAGCCACTCCAATCTGAGCTTGGGTAAGTCTAATGTTCTGGGCAACAAAAGAGGACTTCTCGCCAACAGAAATTCCTTTGTCACCGCATCTTATAAGCGTGGCTGAATTGATGCTGTATGTCCCACCGCTAACATCTAGGCAATCATTGCCAGCACCAGCAATATTAACAGAGTCAATGCTTAAAATAGAGAAATCTAAATCAATAGCGTCAGCAAAAGCATCGATAATATTTATATGCTTAATACTTCCAGTTGAATTTATGATATTTAAGCTGTCTTCACATTGACCATTCTGAACTGAAATCATTGCATCTTTTACGATGGCACCATATATATTCAGGCAACCTGTCATACCATGAGCATTGAATCTCTGACCAGTTTGAGGGGAAATATCTGGGGTCATACCAATAAAATTAATGCTCCAACCAGTTAGGTTAACATCTCTTAATAGCAACCAATCATCAGGAGTTTTTTGCGTAATTAGAATTAGCTTATTAGTTTCATCTAGCTCTAAATTAGCTCCCTGAGATCTATACACATGTCCATCCAGCACCTCAATAGATTCTAACAATGCAGATGGAGTAGAGCCAACATAATTATTTAATGGAAGAAAAACTGTTCTATTAAGCTCATGCTCATTCTTAGACAAAATATCAGCTAAACTCTCAGCATTAATCAGCATATTCTCTCCTTGATGGTATGAAACCAAAAACTTATTAGGAGAAGTCAGCTGAACTGAAGATATTTTCTGTTGAGCAATATTAAATATCTTTTCATTTTTAAGGTATTCATTATATGCATTCAGTAAATTATTTTTTTTCGCAGCAGAATCGATTGAATTTATTTTATTTTGTGTAATTTTTATATTCTCTTTTATGCTCGCGAGGGATTTCTGAAAAAAAGGAAGAAGATCGACTTCATCTATCAAAACTCTTGATGCTAACGCTTTATAAATATTTTGTTCAAACCTTTTCGTTGAAATCTTATCTGCGTATGAATATACATAATTCTGAACAAACGATTCTTCAAGTAAGCTACTGTCTATTGTAGTATTTCTATCTAATTGTAAATTACCATCATAATAAATTGGTTCAAACATCTGGGTGAATGAATTGAAATAATAACGTCGATTATTGGTGTAAAGGGCATGTGTTCCATTCATTACCAGCATAGAAAAAAAATAATCCATGAAATGAATATTTGCGATTTCATTAGGGAATATAGTGTACGGATTTGTTGGGAGATTTTGAGCAAATAATAAATATGATTTTTGTAAACGAGAATATGCTGATAAGGTAATTTCTTGTGAGCTTCCGCCTTTTAAAAACCATTTCGGATTCGAAACTATTGCTAAGGCAAGACTTTTTAACTTAAGCATTTCGAAATCTTTATAGTTCCATAAGAGACTTTCATCTCCCTCAAATAATGGCCCTTCCCTTCTGCCATGCCTTTCAAGCATCTCTTTCTGTACTCCCTCTTGAAATAACATAACTGCATCTACATTGTTAATAACAGTTCTCACCTGAAATGTCTCTGGGGCAATAAAACCTAACTCTCTTAAAAAAACGCTGCCTAAAATTTCATGAATATTATTACGTGTTTCTGGAATCAAGAGGCTAAACTTCACAGAATTTAAAATATTGCCATCAATTAGTTTAACTTTTATTGAGCGAAATGGATTGCCATCAATGAAGCTCACATGATCTCTTAGGTCGCCGTGCTGCTTAACTTTAGCTGAATATTCACAGGTGCCAAAATCATAATAAACAAATACATTTGCTATGAAGCTTTTCTTTAAATCAGAGGGGATGCTTTCGGATCTTGTCTGCAATATTTTGGCAAAATTTCTATTGAACTTCGCACTCTTGGGTATTTCAATTAGTATCTTTTGGATTGATGCTGGACTGTTTAATTCTGTTAAAAAATTACCAGTAGCAAAATCGCAATTTCCTTTAGCAAAAATGGTTAAAAAGGAGATCCAGCAGAGTATTATCAGCTTCATAGCGTATATGAAATTATTGATTTAACTCATATGATCCAATTAAATTCTCAGCTTCTAAAATTTGAATAATTTCTTTTAACTCATCAAAGTTATTGGAAACTAAGTAATAGTTTATAGAGTCTTGCTCTAAGCGTTTGGTTTTAAGAAGATTACTATTATCTAATAAATTAATTGGTTTTGAGGAAGTTAAATTCAGAGTACTTAATGCATTGCCTTCGGAAAAAGAAGCATAAAAAAATGGTCGCTTCAAAAAAATCAAGCTAGAGTAATGCATGATTACCAAAGCCGCAGCCGCTGCCATAACTGAGAATACTAGAAAAAATAACCACATAAGATTTACTGATGCTGCTATTCCCATAGTTATTGAGCCAAAATATACAGATAATTCTAGAGGTGAGCGAACTGGATTTCGAAATCTAACAATAGAAAGAGCTCCAACCATGCCTAAAGAAAGTGCTATATTTCCAGAGATTACTCCAGTAATCACATAAGTAAGTATTGGCAGTAGTACAAGAGTTGCAGTATGAGCTACTGTTGTTATCCAGCGCTGCCCCAAAAACTCTAAAAGTATCCTGAAACTAATAGAAATTACAATCATTAGCAAGACAGGTATAACTCTATCAATATATTGCAATAATTCCATAAATGCTCCTTTGGAGGTTAGATATTCATTTAATTATATCAGTGAGGGAATTCTCATGATAGATAATTTTTTAAACTATATTTTACTAGAGGTCGATACAAATTGGAGAAGACTCAAATTCAAGAAATCAATTTAATTAAAATATTTTTTTGCTTTGAAGTTCCAAGAAACTATTAGACCTCTTATAAAACGTTCAGCAAATTGAACGCCAGGTACATTTTTTAAAAATCTAAATTTTTTACCAACTCTTGCAAGAGAAGATAGACCAGCATTATCAGAGTACCGGAAATCTTCAGCATGATCATTGATACCTGTATTATCTGTCAGCTCTGATGTGAGTGAGCTTGCCTTTTTATTTATTTTAAAAGCAACTATTGATTCAAATATCTCTATAGACCAGATTCTTTGGTCAGCCGAATTAGATGAAAATTTACCAAATCTCTGATTAATGTCATCAAAAATATTTTTTGTGTATTCTACAAATGAGTACTTCTTTGGGCCAAAACCATCCATATAAGACGTATGAGTATCCTCAACAACTATCATCCCGCCATCCTTAATATTACCTAATAGAGACTCAGTAGTTATTATTTGTTGCTCGTAAGTATGCCCACCATCATCAAGAACAATATCAATTGGGCCAATTTCATGGCTAAATTTTTTCCAAAATGCTTGATCAGATTGACTACCTATAAATATCTCAAACCCATGATCTTCCCACTTTTTTGCATTGGGATTCAAATCAATGCCAATAATCCTAGCTTTGGGTCCAAAAAAATCTCTCCACATAAATAAAGAGCCACCACCGAGGACACCTACTTCAACAAATGTAATCTCTTTGCCTCGATAACTAGAAAATAGATCATCATAAGCTTGAAAGTAAGTTGTATGTTTAATGGTGCTATAAGGACTTTTTTTAAACGCACAATGAGTTTTAATATTGCAATATGACTTTGTTAAAAATCAAAATTAGTATACCTAGAAAGGAGATGATAACAAAAATCTTATTATTTCTCTCTCTCAGTTTGTTTGCTAGCCGCCTCTAACTGCTTTAAATCATCGACAGAGTACCAGCTATCTAAAACTTTTCTTGAGCATTTTATTTCCTCGAGAGAAATTAATTGCTGCCAAACTTCATCGAATGTATCGGCTTTGGTAGTTATTTCATTGATTTTTTTTGGATTTAGAATTTGGATACCAGAAGAGATCAATGAACTCCTATGATGTCTAGAAAAATTTAATATAGAGTTTGTATTTTTTGTGAAAATAAAGTCTCCCTCAACATCTACATTTGGGTATGCTGGAATGATCATACAAGCAGGCGCATTAAGATCAAAATATTCATTAGCAAAAGATGTAAAATTAATCTTGATCACATTGTCACAAGTTAGAACAAATAAGGGTTCATCAATTAAAGAGAGCAAGCTATTATAAAGCCACCATGCATTCCCTTTTCCTTCTGTATTAATAACAGAAGAAACATCTCGCTCAATAACATGGCTAGCCAACATTGAACCTTTGTAGCCTACTGTAATATGAACATGTGATATTTCCTTCTTTAATCTGCTAATGCCCTCTGCAATAAGTGTTGACTCTCCCAAAGGTGCCATAGCTTTAGGAATTTTATCTGTTAGTGGTCTCATTCTTAGACCTCTTCCAGCAGCCATAACAACTGCATGCTCTATAAGCTGAGATGTTTTCA
>MDSY01096294.1_pt1 | contig 10687 bp, 5 predicted proteins | sample 811131 | NCBI WGS metagenome assembly MDSY01 (sample SAMN05326643, study PRJNA326480) | marine metagenome | isolation source: seawater | place: Atlantic Ocean: South West | collected 2010
CACCGAGAGCACGCAATTGTACGGCTCGACGACAGTGTCGGACACCTTGGGCGAAGGGAAGACCGAGTAGGTGCACATGACGCGGTCGGGGTACTCCTCACGGATCTTGGAGATGAGGAGGGTGCCCATGCCGGAGCCGGTACCACCGCCGAGCGAGTGCGAGAGGGTGAAGCCCTGGAGGCAGTCGCAGCCCTCAGCCTCCTTGCGGACAATGTCGAGGACGGCATCAATCAGCTCGGCGCCCTCGGTGTAGTGGCCCTTGGCCCAGTTGTTGCCTGCACCCGACTGGCCGAAGATGAAGTTGTCCGGGCGGAAGATCTGGCCGAAGGGTCCCGAGCGCACCGAGTCCATGGTGCCCGGCTCGAGGTCCATCAGGACAGCGCGGGGCACATAGCGCCCCCCCGTTGCCTCATTGTAGTACACGTTGATGCGCTCGAGCTGGAGGTCCGAGTCGCCCACGTAGGTGCCGGTGGGGTCGACACCGTGCTCGTCGGAGACCACCTCCCAGAACTTGGCGCCGATCTGGTTACCGCACTGGCCACCTTGGATAGAGACGATCTCACGCATTGCAAACGGGTTTTGATGTGTTGGGCGCTCGTTTGCTGTTTGGGCGGCGCAACGCCCGATTGAATTCAAGTTAGGTGTAATCGGCGACACGTAGGGGGGTTGAACCAAAAAACGGCGGGAATGCGACTTTCTCATTAGGTACCTATATAAAAGCCGTCCATGGCGGAGGCCGAGCTGCGACGGCTTGAGGTGGGCGCTCCGGATCCCGTAGCACCGCCCAGCGCCCAATCGCAGAGCTTGGCTAGCAGACCTCTGCCACCGATTTATCCGCGCCAAGCGCTTCCGCCCAAGGTTCAAGCCAAGGCCGCAGCTCCCACTGCGGGAGCAAGGGAGGCGGCTGGCGAGGAGGATGCCCAGGCTGAGAATGGCGTCCTGCCACCTCGTCGCCTCAGCTGCATCGAGACCGAGCCGCTCACACGGCTCGCGCTCGGCACACGCGAGATTGGCCACGACTCTTTGCTTCAGAGACTCGAGGGGCATCGTGTGCTCCAGTTGGCTGACGTGGCATGCCACGCGGGGTCGAAGATGGGCACCTGGGCAACCATCGGGGTCCTCGTCCGCATTAAGCACACACTCACCAAGCAGGGCTACCCGGCGATGGAGTGGACCCTCTCCGACCTCGATGTGTTGCGTCCGAACACCATTCGCGTCTGGCTGCATGGCAGGTCGCTCAACCCGAAGCCGCCAAAGGAGCAGCGGGTTGGACGGGTCTTTGCGGTCGTCAACCCGAAGCCCCTCTCTGCACCGCGCCGCTTCGGCTCTCAGCAGGGCAGCTTCGTCTGCTGCATCGACCGCTCGGAGCAGCTGCTGCGCATCGGCGACGCTGCCGGCTTGAGCGTTTGCAAGGCGGTCACCGAGGCGGGAGGGGTCTGTGGTGCGGTCATCAACCGCAAGCAGGCGGAGTATTGCCCAGGCCACATGATGGCTGCAGTGAGGCCACCCTCGCATACACGCACTGACCTATGCTCTGCGGCGCCGCTGCCTCCGCCAAAGCGGCTGTGCTCGACGTCAAGCAAAGGTAAGCACCGCTTCTCTACGGGTGTGCGTGATGCGCAAGCGCACATCGGCTGGGGCGATGGTGCTACGGGGCCGACGCAGGCGAGTCAACAAGCCGAGGCGCGCAAGGAGTTCATGAAACGCCGCCAAGGCGTCGGCGCGCGCCTCCTCATACAGAGCGCCGTGCATACAGGCAGCAAGCCGAGAGAGCCTTGCCGTAACTCCGGCAGCAGCGTGAACTCCTCGAGTTTACAGCGACCGCGTCAGGCGCAAGAGTGCGCTCCAGGTGGGCGCCCCGTTGGTGCCATCCCCGCCGCTATCCCTAGCCAGCCTCCGCAGCAGCCTCCGCAGCAGCCCGCCGCGCCCGCCGCCGACGAGCTGCTGCTCGACGATGAAGACGAGTATGAGTCAGATAGCGACGAGGGCCCCGCACCGGCACCGGCGCCGCGCCCAAAGGCTGAGCAGGCGCACTTCTCGTGGGAGAAGCTCGTCCCCACCACGGCAGCGATCGTGCCCAAAGGCGCTGCTGCGCCCGATCAGGCGGCACTCAAACGGATCTTTGGCGACGTCAACACGACCAACCAGGCGGGCAAGGATCTCCTCGCGGAGCTCACCAACGTGGCCCATGCCAATGAGCAACGGCGTGTGTTGAGCAACGGCGTGTACGACGCATAGTGAGTATCAGTACATACGTATTCGTATAGGTATACAATTATACAATGGCAGTGACAAACGGTTTATAGATTCTAGTAAATGTAAATGCGCGATTAAATAAGTATTACGAAAATAACAACACCAACAGGACCCAGGAGGGAGGAGCGCATATATTAATATTATATATATATATATAATCAATAATGATAATCAAGATCATAATAATAAGGTCAATGATCTACTTTAAATAGATATGCTCCACGCGGGTGCGATGACTCGCAGCAATTCCTGGAAAGCTCGGGCCTCGCCAGTTACGGACTCGGCCGTTACCGTCAGAGCTTCAGCTTGATCTACACTACAAAGACTGTCGACATTTTGGAAGGCCCGGGCACACTCATCGAACTCATGATGGCGCACGAACCGCGCGTGTCATGACGCAGCTCAATCGGCGGTGAGCATCGCCGAAATGAGTATCAAGTCATCGCCGAGAGAGCGCATCCTGCTGAGTAGGTCGGAGAGATCAACAACCAATCTTTGAGCAGTGGGCGACCCCTCCCCTCCCTGAAGCTCTGCCCCCTCTCCCTCAGTTGCAGGCTCCAGAGAAGTGCGAGGCTCTCCAAGAGCTTCGAAAGCAGCCTCTGGCTGAGCACTCTCTTGCTGAGCACTCTCTGGCTCTGCTGGCTCGGCACCATCGAGAGGGGCGAGCGGCGCGGCTTGCGCGCCCAGCGGCTTGAGCTGTGCGAGGTCACCGAGGAGCATCCGGTGCACCTCGCAAAGGACGCCGAGCGTCGCCGAAGCGTCGGCGGGCAACCGCCAAGCATCAGAGAGGCTGCGCACCGTGATCCCAAGCTGGCCCCAACCCGAGACGAGCCGTAGGTGGGCCTCACGGAGCTGCACGAGAAGCTCCGCGTCGTGTGGTGCGAGCTCGGCATTGGCGAGGCCGAGCTCGCGGTGCAGCTCAGCCGTCGCCGCGCCCGCCGCAGTCTCGGCCGCAGCCGCATCCTCGAGCTCGGACGCAGTCTCCAAGGGTGCTGCGCCACCGTTTGCCGCGGCGCCGCCAGCGCCATCCGAGTAGGAGGCCTCATGCGGCTCTGCGACGGCAGCATTTGCGAGAGCGTTCCATGGGAGCTGTTCAAATGCCGCCTCGTGGTATGTGGCGCATGCTTCGGGCAAGAGTTGGCAAAAGGCACGGAACGAGCTCGTGGCGACCGCCGAGCGGTGCTTCCGGTTGACCCATGCTCCCGCGTGCCGTGCGAGCGAGGCCGCCTGAAGCTGGAGGACGCCTCCGAGAAGCCTGGAGGCGCTGCGACGCTGCTGGCGCACCCAGTGCGCCCGCTCAGTCCGCGAGCGCTCCTCCATCTCTGCGAGCACCTCCGCGGCTTCACGGCTCGACTCGGCCGACTCACGGCGGGCGGCCGCGAGCTGCTCCGCCGCGAGCGCGGCGGCGTCTGCTGCGGCCGTGCACTCCACTCGTAGCTGGGCGAGCTGCTCCGTGGCGGTGCGAAGCCCCTCGCGCTCCGTCTCGAGCGCAGCGCTCAGCTGGTCGTTCGTGGCGCTCAGATCCTCGTTGAGCGCTCGCCGCGTCTCGTGCTCGCGCCGCTCATCATCGAGCTGCGAGGCGTGGGCTTCGAGCTGAGCTTCGATCTCGGATGCGCGCGTCTCGAGCTGCGCCCTCTCGGTCTCGAGCTGCGCCCTCTCGGTCTCGAGCTGCGCCCTCTCGGTCTCGAGCTGCGCCCTCTCGGTCTCGAGCTGCGCCTTCTCTGCCTCCAGCTGCGCCTCTCTCTGCTTGACGATCCCGAGCTCCGCCTCGAGATCGACAACTGTCTTCTCCATCTCGAGCACCGTCTTCTCCACCGCCTGCCTCGCGAGCTGTGCGTCGGCGCCCTCCACCTGTGCGCTCTCCGCCGCCTCCTTGGCCGCCGCCGCCGCATCCACGCGCGCCCTCTCCGCCTCGGCAAGCTGCGCTTCGAGTGCGCTGTGCTTGGCGGCGTATCCATCGGCGGCGGCGGTGTACTCATTCCTGAGTGCGAGCATGTCCTGCTCGAGTCGCTGGTTGACAATCTCGAGCTCGATCCGCTTCTGCTCCTCGGCCTGTCTACTCGCCTGGAGCTCTGCCGCCGCCTCGGCGCTCTGCCCACCATCCTGCTGCTTGGCCGCCGCCTCGGCCGCCTGGCGTGCCGCCTCCTCCGCCGCCTCTGCCCTTGCGACCGAGGCGACTTCGGCCTGCGTCGCGCGCTCGGCGGCGGCGGCGGCGGCGGCCTCGGCCTCGGCCGCGCGCGCCTCGGCCGCACCCGCGCGCTCCTCGGCATCGCGCAGCGCCGCGGCCGCCGCCGCAGCGCCGGCCTCTGCCCGTGCGCACTCCGAGGCAGCGTCACCGCCCGTGCGCTCCTCGGCCTCGAGCTCGAGTTCGCACTGCTGCGCGAGCTTGAGTGCGGCGGCGAGCTGCTCAGCGGCGATCGTCAGCTGTGCACGTGTCGCCTCGTGCTGCGCTTCGGCCGCCGCGCGCTGCGCCTTGGCACGCTCGAGCTCAGCCTCGAGCTCTCTGGCTCGCGGCAGAGAGAGCGGCTCGTCGTCCTCCTCGTCCTCCAGAGCGCCCTCGGCCGAGCGGCAAAAGAAGATTCGTTCCCACCAGCGCGGCGGAGCGGGCTTGCGTCGCCGCTGCTTGTGCTTTCGAGAAGCCTCCGAGGCGAGCGCCTCGCTCGAGCCACTCGAAACCACCTCGGCCTCGGCGGCAGCGTCGAGGCTTTCTGCGGTGCCATCGTCCGTGGCAGCCTCTAGGCTGCCTGACGTGGAATCCGCCGCCGCCGCCTCGTCGGAAATCGCCTGTGCTCCAGGCAACAGAGGCGCTTCCTCAAGCTGTGACTCCTCAACGATCTCCTCCTGCATGCCGGATGCACTTTCCTCTGCAGAGACATGCTCCGATGCACTCTCAGCAAAGGATGGCGTCTCATCAGGTGGCGTCTCATCAGATGGCGTCTCATCAGATGGCGTCTCATCAGATGGCGTCTCATCAGGTGGCGTCTCAGAAGGCTCTGGCTCTTTTGCGGCGAGCTCCTCCTGGCGACGCGCGATGAGCTCAGCGAACGCCTTCGCCTCCGCGTCAGCGTCTCCATCGGAATCGACTTCGGGAGCCGCCTCCACTCCCGCCTCCGTCTCTTCTGCCTGTCCCTCGCCTGCATACTCGGACATCGAATCGCTCTCGGGCTCAGATGAAGCGACGTCAACCGAGCCGTCGCCAGCGACTCGAGCCGCCGTCGCGCTATCTTCCACCTCCACTCCATCGATCGCCGCCTCGCCCGCCTCGCCCGCCTCGCCGCCCGATGGTGAATTCGAGAGAGCGGCTGCGATAGTGGCTGGGATGTCCCAGCTGCTTTCGCCAGTGATGGCATTGGCGTAGTAGGTGCGTCCATCATCGGTGGTGTAGGCACTCCAGCCGCCGGTCACGTCGGCACCCACGTCCGAGCCACCCGCCGGTCCATCTTCCAAAGACGGATCAGCTGCTGCTGCTGCTCGCTGCTGCTCTGCAGGCTGCTGCTCCGTCGTGGCGCCCGGCGGCAGTTGCCACACCGTCTCGTCAGTGGCGGCGTTGAAATAGTAGGGCGTGCCGTCTGGCGCTGCGTGCTGCGTCCAGGGCGACTGCGCTGCCGACGCCACCGCCGGCTCCGGCTCCGACATCTCGAGCGGAATGTCCCAGCTGGAGGCGCCAGTCTCCCCATTGAAGTAATACGTGCGGCCGTCCTCGGTGACGTGCGCAGTCCAACTGTTGGCTCCGCCGTGGAAGCGCAAGGCGACGGAGCAACGCGAGCGAGCTGATCGGCACGGCGGCTTCACGCCTCCGCCCGCGACCACCGCCGCGAGCAGCACAAGGCGCCACCACATCCGTGCGGAACCGGTAGCGCGCGGAAATAAAACTTGGAATCGATTGACCTCCCAACACATCCACGCAGCAGTCCAGGCCCTCGGCGAAGATGGTGAGGTCCAAGCATGCCAAGATGCTCTCCAAGGCTGAGAATCATCTGGCGGAGGAGGCATTGGACGCGCCGCCGCCGCGTAAGCCGCGCAAGATGAAGAACATGGACAAGCCTTGGGAGGACGAAAGCGTCGACCACTGGAAGGATGACAAGTTTGAGCAGGGCGACATGAAGGGTGGCGCGCTACTCGAGGAGTCGTCGTTCGCGGTGCTCTTCCCGGCGTATCGAGAGAAGTATCTGCGTGAGACCTGGCCCCAGGTCACCTCCATCCTCAAGGCTCACGGCATCAGCTGCCAGCTCGATCTGGTCGAGGGCTCGATGACGGTTGCGACGACACGAAAAACGTGGGACCCCTACGTGATCCTCAAGGCGCGCGACCTGATCAAGCTGCTGGCGCGGAGTGTGAATCTGGGGCAGGCGCAGAAGGTTCTGGGCGACGATGTCGCGTGCGACATCATCAAGGTGGGCGGCCTCTGCCGCAACAAAGATCGCTTCATTAAGCGGCGAGACAGGTGTTTTTCTCTCACTGACCCCATGTTTTCCGGTATGCCACACCCCATGTTTCCTATACATCACCGGCATTTGTTTTTGATCAGGCTTCTTGGTCCGAACGGTTCGACGCTTAAGGCCATCGAGCTGTTGACCGAGTGCTACGTGATGGTGCAGGGGAACACGGTCTCGGCGATGGGGCCCCATAAGGGCTTGAAACAGGTACGCAAGCTCGTCGAGGACTGCTTCCGTAACTACCACCCGGTCTACCATATCAAGGCGATGATGATCAAGCGAGAGCTCGAGAGAGATCCGGCGCTCAAGACCGAATCGTGGGACCGTTTCCTCCCAAAGTTCAGGAAGGGGGCGAGCAAGCGCGCGAAGAAGCCTGTTGTCCAGAAGAAGCCGTACACGCCATTCCCGCCGGCACCCATGCCACGGAAGGTGGATGCGCAGATCGAGAGTGGAGAGTTCTTTCTCAGCGACGAGCAGAAGCTCGAGCGCAAGGCGGAGGCGAGGGCGGAGCAGCAGGCGGAGGGGACGGCGGCGTCGAAGGCGAAGCGGGAGCAACGCTTCAACGCACCCAAGGAGGAGGCCGCCAAGCCTCGACCCAGTGCCTCTGCCGCTACGGCCGTCGGCAAGGACAAGAGGAGCAGTACGGAGCTCGTCGCCTCCATCAAGGACAAGGCTAAGCGTAAAAAATCGACATGACACATGTGTCTGTACGCACGAATCATGTGTACTTGAGATCATTGAGTCGATCTCTTGGAACAGAGTTTGAGTTATGCGCATGTATACGTTTGCACACCCTTGATCCTACGTTAGTAGCTCTCAGTTCGAGTTCAGTGATCATCTGATGATGTTAGTGAAGTGGTCGTAGTCGAGAAAATATCATTCAAAATCATTATATATATTGACATTCAGAAACCGGCTATCAAATTCTGCTTGCACGCACTGTCATAGATCGTAAGCTCAGTCAGTGATCATCAAATCTTCACAGCTAGCAGCGTGTGACATATACGCGACGCAATCGCTCGCAAATAATAGGCTTCATGACAAGGCATGCCATGTGCCACGTGTTGACACCCTCCGTGCATGGACCCTGTTCAGGATCTCACCGCGGGCGGTAGATGTTGATGATGGCTCCGAACCAACTCGAGCGAATCATAAGTCTATGAGAGATGCACCTCGTCCCGCAATACATGACATGAACAGATATATATATATATATATGATGAGCCGAACAGATCTGCATCGTTAAGTCGCTCGGAGAAGAGCTGGGCCTCATTGCATGCTCCGCTTCTCAGCCGCTCCACTGCTGCCGCGCCGCTGTGGGACAAGCCCTGGCGGGTACTGCGGCGCGAATTCGCTCGGGGTGGCTTCTTGCGTGTCCGACGCGCCACTCTCATACCTGCTGGTGCCAACGGTCGTCGAGTCGCTCGTCGTCAACTCCTTCAAGTGCATCTGCAGCTGCGCCGCGTACTCGCTCGCATGCGCCTTGGGAAGGGCGACGGGGGGGCTTGAGTTAGAGGGGGCTTGAGGGAGAGTGGTAGAGGGGGCTGATCGGGGCTTACCAGAGCATGGTGGGGGGCTAAGGATGGTGTGGGGGCTTCAAGGAGGGGGGGGCTTCAAGGAGGGCGGTCGGGGGTTAGGATCGACTGCCGCATGGGGGTGTTAGACTGCCGCATGGGGGTGTTAGACTGCCGCATGGGGGATGGTTAGACTCTTACCGATGAGGAGCCAGCGGCATTTTCGACGGCCTCGAGCATGCCGTGGAATCCCTCGATCTCGTCCAGCCGCTGCTCAATGTTCGAGACGATCGACCCCGGTCTCACACTCTTTTGAGATCCAATCTCGGTTCTTCCGAGCTCTGCCGGATCGTCCTGCTCACCCTCTCCGTCCTCGAGGATGGCGTGGACGTCATGGCCGGTGAAGTCGTCGAGGCTGAAGAAGTGCACCTGTGGGTAGAAGGCCGTGCTCGCCGCCGAGGCAAGCGTCCCCGCCGAGAAGGACGTGTCCATCGTCGCTGTCGAGCCGGCGTCCGAGGCGCTGTCCTTGACGGATCCAGCATCGGAGGCGCGCGACGTGGCGGCTTCCTGGATGGAGGCCGGCCATACGGGCACTGGCGGCGGTGGCGGCGGCGAAGGCACTCGAAAGCCGCTCGGCGCCGAGGAGCCCGACGGCCCAGCGCCTTGCATGTAGCGCCGTGAAGAGGACCTGTATGTATGCAATCTTGCAAAAAAAAATAAAAATGTGTGAGTTTCGCCGTTTGGACGGAAACTTTAATTACCGGGCAGACACACCAGTGCACCAGGTCCTGTGGTAGGTTCCGACGCAAGAGGGAAATGGAATAAAAGATTTCTGCGCCCGAATCCCGCAAGACACGTCAAGGCTCTGTCGGGCGGGCAAATCGTCCGCGAGGCCCGCCACAGGCGCACGGCCCTGGGGCAGCCGAGGATCTGTGGGCGCGCGAGATGATCAGTCCACGGCCAGCCCGCATACGAGTTGTTGACGACGATGACGACGACGGCGGCGCGGCCCACCCTGAGAGCTGTGTCGCCATCAGCGAGCCAGCTGCTACTGAGAGCGGCGGCGCGCCCGATGAGCTCTTCGGAGAGATCCTGGACGATCTGTGGGAGTCTGGTGATACGTGCGCGACGCTCCCGCCTCTCGGCCTCTGCGCCGAGCTCCAGCCTGCGAGCGCTGAGTCCGCTGCGCTCCTGCAGCTCCAGGAGCAGCTTGCGATGCAGCAGCAGCAGCTTGAGGCTGAGAAAGCCGCCCGGCAGCAGGTGGAGCGCGAGCTTGCCGAGGAGCAGCAGCGACGCGCGCGTGCCGAGTCCGCGACGCTCTCAGCGCACCCCACCACCTCCGTCGCTCCAGATCGGGCCGAGGTGGCGAGAGATCCGCCCAACACCAGTCGCCGCGTAGAGGAGAGCGATGACGACGACGCTGATGATCTGCCGTTGTCTGTGCGCAAGGCAGCCAATTCAGCACGCAAGCTCTCCACGGCCGCCAAGGGCGCAACGGCCGCCACGGCCCCCAAGGGCGCCAAGGGCTCCACGGCCGCCAAGGGCTCCACGGCCGCTAAGGGCGCCACGAAGGGCGCCACGTCCATGAAGGCGGCGTCGCCAACGGTCAAGCGACACGGCTCAACACGGGCTGCACCGGCGGAAGCTGCGGCGACTGCAGTGCCGGCACGGGCAGCCGCGCCGACTCGAGCCGTGGCCTCTAGTGCGGTCGCGCCGCCGCCTGAGGCGCTCACGGCCCGGATGCGCGCGAGGGCAAAGCTGCAGGGCGCTGGCGCTCTCGGTCCAGAACGGCCCGCACTTGTGGCGCAACGCAACCGATGCCTACCCGTCGGCCACAAGAGCAGCGCAACCGTCGCCGCCGGCGGGGCGCAGCGCAGCCGTCCGACGCTATTGGGGGCGGGGGGGGGACAGATCGGCTCGAGTGGTCCGAGCGGCGACGCGAGTATGAGAGGAGCTGCCAAGGGAGCTACCAAGGGAGCTACCAAGGAAGATGCGGCCACCGCCACCAAATTACGCAAGGCCTCGCTCCCTGACGAGGACGATGAGTTCACGCCGCCTGCTGAGCTGCCTGTCGCGCGCGCCGGCGGCGGGGTGCTCGCGTGGGGAGGTGGCATGCTGGCATGGGGCGCGGACACCAAAGTGGCAGCTGCCGACACCACAGTGGCCGATACCAAAGTGGCCGCAGCCCCCACGTCCACGGAGGCGCGCACGAGTCAAGCGAACGGCGGCAAGCGTGTCAAGCGGGGCAACACCGAAACCTCTTTGGAGAGTACAGCGGCGGCTGAGTCTTCATCGAGGCGTCGCGCGACGCCGCCGGCCAAGCTCGCACTGCCTTCGACGGTGGCGGCTGCACTGCCTTCGCCGTTGGCGGTGCTAGTGCGCTCAAAGACAGTGTCTGCCCCAGTTGCCGCGCCAGTTGCCGCGCCAGTTGCCGCGCCAGTTGCCGCGCCAGTTGCCGCGCCAGTTGCCGCGCCAGTTGCC
>MDSY01077835.1_pt1 | contig 10680 bp, 10 predicted proteins | sample 811131 | NCBI WGS metagenome assembly MDSY01 (sample SAMN05326643, study PRJNA326480) | marine metagenome | isolation source: seawater | place: Atlantic Ocean: South West | collected 2010
CCTGATGCTGTTTGGCGTGGTATGGCCGCTTTAGCGGGCAGTTGGATTGGTGGCGGTGCCAATATGTTAGCCATGAAAGAGATTTATGAAGCAGATGGTCAAATATTCACTATTATGGTGACGGTTGATATTGTTGTCGCTAATATTTGGATGGCAGGGCTTTTGTATATCGCTGCTAATCATAAGTCTATTGATGCGAAAAGTGGTGCGGATACCTCAGGTATTGATAAATTAATAGCACAAGTTGAAGCACATGAGAAAGCTAATAAACGTATCCCTGAACTTAAAGATTTTATGCTTATTCTTGCTGTGGCCCTTGGTGCCGCAGGCTTAGCACATTTTTCTGCAGATTTACTTGTGCCATTTTTTCAAGAAAATTATCCTGCAATGAAAAAGTTTAGTTTACACAGTAAATTATTTTGGATAATTGTTATTGTTACTACTATTGGTCTAACCCTCTCATTTACTAAGGTAAGACGACTTGAGTCGGTAGGAGCTTCAAAAGTAGGGAGTAGTTTTTTATATATTTTGGTTGCCACCATTGGCTTGCATATGGATATTACTCAAATTGCTGAAGCGCCCAAGTATGTGGTTATTGGTTTAATATGGATGCTTATTCATATTGCTTTGTTATTTTTGGTAGGTAAGTTAATAAAAGCGCCTATCTTTTATCTAGCTGTGGGCAGTAAAGCCAATATTGGTGGTGCTGCTTCAGCTCCGGTAATTGCTTCAGCATTTCACCCATCATTAGCACCTGTGGGAGTTTTATTAGCGGTATTTGGTTACGCCCTAGGAACATACATGGCATGGTTGTGTGGGCAACTCATGCGCATTATTGGCAGTTAACCATTAATATAATTAACTTTGTTAAAAGTCGCCGCAATGGCGCTTAATTTTTATCAACACGTAAAACAACATTATTATTTATTTTTAGCATTAAATTTTTGATTTGTGCGGTATTTAGGAAACTTTATGACAATAACATCTGTTGCAGTAAAAGATATTGAGATTGCCAACGATAGACCTTTTGTATTATTTGGCGGCATGAACGTACTTGAATCTCGTGATCTTGCTATGAAAATAGCTGAGCATTATGTCGAAGTTACACAAAAGCTTGGCATCCCTTATGTGTTTAAAGCATCATTTGATAAAGCTAATCGATCGTCGGTTAACTCATATCGAGGCCCTGGTTTAGAAGCTGGATTAAAAATATTCGAAGAAATTAAATCGACTTTTAACGTACCTATTATTACTGATGTACATGAGCCATATCAGGCGCAACCAGTTAGTGAAGTTGTTGACGTTATTCAGTTACCAGCGTTTTTGGCTAGGCAAACAGATCTTGTAGTTGCTATGGCTAAAACAGGTGTCGTAATTAATGTTAAAAAACCACAGTTTTTAGCTGCGCATGAAATGAAGCACATCATTAAAAAGTTTGATGAAGCCGGTAATAATGACATTATTTTATGTGAACGGGGAAGTTGTTACGGTTATAATAACTTGGTTGTTGATATGCTCGCCATGGATGAAATGAAGTCGTACGCACCTGTTATTTTTGATGCTACTCATGCTTTACAAAAACCGGGAGGCCGATCAGATAGTGCTGATGGGCGCAGAGCGCAAGCTGCTCAACTTGCTCGCAGTGGAATGGCTATTGGTATTGCCGGTTTATTTATTGAATCTCACCCTGATCCAAGTAAGGCTAAATGTGATGGCCCCTGTGCACTGCCATTAGACAAGTTAGCGCCTTACTTAACGCAAATGAAAGCACTAGATGACCTAGTTAAAGGTTTTGTGCCCTTGATTACAGAGTAAATATTTACAGTTTTTTTGGCGTTTATAGTTACTAATTAAACTCAAATAAAACGCAATAAAAAAGGTGTCCTAGGACACCTTTTTTATTTTTCACCTAAAATTTAGGCGTTACTTCAGTAATGTGCGAGCATTTATGAAATATTGTTTTAGCAACTCTTTCTGATAACGTAAATAATCATAATTAGTATTGACGTAATTAGAGTATAGTGCAATTTAATTATTCAGCAATTAAACTTGTTTTAGTTAATTTTACCGGCTTGTTAGTGTTAACTAATTGTTTTTCTTTAGCAAAATAAATTTCGTTTAGAGGTAAGCTAATATTCACTTTTTGCTTAGTTAACGACAACTCTATACTTTTATGTGCATAAGCCTTAATCATAGCGTTATCAAGTGTAATTGATTCTTCAAGTTGCTTGGTTTGAGTATCTGCGTTCGCTGCAGTGCTTGATATTATTGTCGTTAATAAACCAACAAATAAATAAGTTTTATTTATACCTATTCTCATGATGTTTGTCCTTTTAATAACCTAATAGTATATTTTTAATCACAGGTAGATTTATTAGGACTTAATCTCACATCGATTTAATTGTTTCAAAATAGCGCGTGTGGGTTGGGAGCGCACGCAGCATATGATTTTGATTAAATATTGAGATGATGTCCTTCATCTACGTTGTTAATAATACGTTACCTTTTTATAAAAAAAAAACGACTTAAATTAATCTTATTCATTAGAAAAACTAATGTAAGGTTGTTATACTCTTTTAATACTTTTTTATTGTAAAAAAACACATGCGCGGCAGCTATGTCTTTAATTTTATAAGGTGTGCCCTTGGCTAACAGATTACCTCCTTTAAAAGCACTCAGAGCATTTGAAGCTTCAGCTAGACAACTTAGTTTTACCCGTGCAGCGGAAGAGCTTTTTGTTACGCAAGCAGCAATTAGTCATCAAATTAAATCTTTAGAGGAGCATTTAGGCATAAAGTTGTTTATGCGAAAAAATCGTGCGCTACTCTTAACAGAAGAGGGACATTCCTATTACCTCGATATTAAAGATATTTTTACTTCGATAAATGATGCAACAGAACGTTTATTAAACCGAGGCGCTAAGGGTGCCATAACGGTTAGTTCTCAAGCAAGCTTTGCCATTCAGTGGTTAGTCCCCAGGCTCACGACATTTAATGCCTTACATGAGGAGATCGACGTAAGAATTAAAGCCGTTGATCAACCCGAAAACTCGTTAACCGAGGATGTTGATGTAGCTATTTATTATGGCCGTGGTCGTTGGCCAAATATTCATGCCGATAAGTTACACACTGAATACATCATACCTGTTTGTTCACCTTTATTGGCTCAAGAAAATACGGTAAACGGTAAACAAGCACTGTTGTCATATGATGACTTGTCAGCACATACCTTATTGCATGACACATCAAGAAAAGACTGGAAACGTTGGTTTAAACAAGTTGGTGTTAAAGCCGCCAATGTCAATCATGGCCCCATTTTTAGTCATTCTGCCATGGTCTTACAAGCTGCAGTTCATGGCCAAGGAGTCGCGTTGGCATACAGTGTTCTTGCTAAACCTGAAATTGATTCAGGGCGTTTAATTTGCCCTTTTAATGATGTATTAGTGAGTAAGAATGCTTATTTTATTGTGTGCAGAGAAAATCAACAAGATAATCATAAGATTAGCGCTTTTAGGCGGTGGATGTTAGACATGGTAGCAGCTGAACAAGAGCAAATAACCGATGGGCAAATAGGCTGATGTTAGTTGTAAAAAAGCAAGCTATAACAATTGACGGCAATGATATCAGTCTGTTGTTAAACTATGTTGCTAACCCTAAAGCACAAGTGATTTTTGCACATGGTGCAGGCGCAGATATGAGTCATGAATTTATGGCGAATTTTACGGCATTACTGAATAAAGCCGATATCAATGTAACACGCTTTAATTTTCCCTTTATGGATAAAAGGCGACTGACTAAAAAAAAGTACCCACCTGATAAAATGCCCAAATTGCTCGATTGTTATCAATCAGTTATTGATTATGTTTACCACCAAGAGAATTCATCTCCTCCCTTGTTTATAGGAGGTAAGTCAATGGGGTCGCGGGTTGCAGTTACTTTAATGGCAGATAAAAACTATAGGCAAGCATTATCCTCTACTAAGGTACAAGCTGTTTTTTGTTTAGGTTACCCTTTTCATCCAACTAAAAAACCGGAAAAATTACGCTTAGCACCTCTTTTTGAAGCGAATAGACCTACCTTAATTATTCAAGGGGAACGAGATACGCTGGGCAACAAAGTAGAAGTTAATAGCTATGGTTTGTTACCCCACTGTAAACTTATCTTCCTAGAAGATGGTGACCACAGCTTTAAACCGCGTGTTAAATCTGGGTTTACTTTTGCTGATCACATGGAAAGTGCAGCAGAAAATTTATGTAACTTTATTAGTGTCAACACTAAACTAACTAACAATGTATCAACATTACGTTAGCGAATAAGGGAAATTATGACAACTAAGAATAATATAACTGCACCAGCTATAGTCCCCCTTAAACATAAATTTTTACTGAAAAGTATTATGGTTTTTGTTGGTATCAGTGGCTGTTTTTCTGTACTATTCGGCGCTTGGCTTGCTCATGCAGGAGAAGCCTTGCCATTATCGTCGCAAGAAAGCTTAGCGACGGCGCTAAAGTATCAATTTTTTCACACTTTGGCTCTATGGGCTTTGCTCATTTGGCTGCGCGTGAATGGCTTATCCAAAACAGCCCTTACTAGTGGTTTGGCTTTTATTATGGGTATTTTATGCTTTTGTGGCTCAATATACCTTAAGTCATTGTTTGGTATTGAAAGTATCGCCAAATTAAGCCCTGTTGGCGGTATCACTCTGGCTTTAGCTTGGCTGTTATTGGCTTTTGAAAGTAAAAATATTTTTAACTAATCTCATTTATTGATAAAACGGCTTGCTTGTTAACTGTTAATCGTGAGCAAATACAGAAGGTAACGTATTGTATGACTTCTATTGTGTTATTTTGCCGACCAGGCTTTGAAAAAGAGTGTGGTGCTGAAATTCAAGAAAAAGCTTCTTGGAACGAAATGTATGGCTATTTAGAGCTTAAAAAAAATCAAGGCTTGGTGTTTTTTCACTTGCATGAAAGTGAACATGGTGAGCGCCTAATGAATAAATTACCTTTAAAGCGATTGATTTTTGCGCGTCAATGGTTTGTGACTTTAACAGAAAAAATAGAGCTTCCTGATTACAACCGTGTTGAAGCAATTTGCGAAGCGTTAGGTAATGAATGGCAGTACAGTGATTTACGGATGGAAATGCCAGATGATAATGATGGTAAAGCGCTGAGTAAGTTTTGTCGAAAGTTGTCAGTACCTTTGCGCCAAGCACTACGAAAAACTAAAGTTCTTACGCAAAAAGCCAATGATTCTGCTGATGATCCTGAAGGTGCGATTTTGCACGCGCTGTTTTTAACGGGTAAGCAAGTTATTTTGGGTTTTTCCTTGGTGCGTAATAGTTCTCCTCATGTCATGGGGATTCCACGTTTAAAGTTTCCCAGTGCTGCACCAAGTAGATCGACCTTAAAGCTTGACGAAGCTTTTTTATATTTTGTGCCAAGAGACGAGTGGCCTGATAGGTTAAGCTCAGGGACTAATGCAGTTGATCTTGGCGCTGCTCCGGGAGGATGGACCTACCAATTAGTGAGACGAGGGATGATGGTTACAGCCATAGATAATGGTCTCATGGCGGAGTCACTTATGGAAACCGGCCAAGTAAAGCATAAAATGATGGACGGTTTTAAGTACAAACCACTCAAAAAAAATGTGTATTGGTTAGTGTGTGATATGATTGAAAGACCACAACGCGTAGCTAAGCTGATGACTGAATGGTTATTACAGGGGGATTGCAAAGAAGCCATGTTTAATTTGAAATTGCCTATGAAAGGCAGATATCAGCAAGTCAGTAACGACTTACAATCAATTAAAGATGCGTTCAGTGAGCATAAAGTAAAGTATGAGCTATATGCTAAGCATTTATATTATGACCGCGAAGAAGTAACTGTACATGCGAGATTACTCTCACCGCCGCCACTCATTGATAAGGCATAATTATATTGCTTTTTGGGATAAGTAAACGCAACTAAATAAAAATATTGCAAGAAAAAAATAAAAAATATGACGAGATAGTTGGTCATTATAATCAACAAAAAAGCGATCCAGTATTTACTACTAGGATCGCTTTTTTATCGTTAACTATGAGCATGTCGCAATTAAGTTATAAACGCTCAAGTACAGCTTGTGTAAAGTCAGTGGTACCATGTGTTCCGCCTAAATCACCCGTTGTCCTGTCACCAGAAGAAATTACATCAGTAATTGCGGCTCTAATTTTTTCAGCTTTATCACTCATTTCAAGGTATTCTAGCATTTGAATTGCCGCTAAGATAACGGAAGTAGGGTTTGCCAGGTTCTTACCTGCAATATCAGGAGCACTGCCATGAACTGCCTCAAAAATTGCACAGTCTTTCCCAATATTTGCCCCCGGAGCCATGCCTAAGCCACCGACTAAACCAGCGCATAAGTCTGATAAAATATCGCCAAATAAGTTTGTGGTAACAATAACGTCAAATTGCTCTGGGTTCATCACAAGTTGCATACAACAATTGTCAACAATCATCTCAGTTGATTCAATGTCTGGATAACGCAAAGCCACTTCACGCGCTACTTTTAAAAATAAGCCAGAGGTTGATTTTAAAATGTTAGCTTTGTGAACTGCAGTGACTTTTTTACGGCCTTCTTTTTTCGCCGTCTCGTAAGCAAAGGTTAATATTTTTTCTGCGCTATCACGGGTAATTATGCTCATCGCTTGTGCTTCATTGCCATCATCTGAAATAACTTGACCAGCACCAGAATACATACCTTGGGTGTTTTCACGAACAGTTAAAATGTCAATATTTTCATAACGCGCTTTAGTCCCTTTGAAAGATAAAACAGGGCGAAGGTTAGCGTACAATTTAAACTGCTTACGTAAGGTAACATTGATTGACGTAAAGCCTTCACCAACAGGTGTTGTTAATGGACCTTTCAAGGTAACCTTGTTTTTTTCAATAAGTTTTATAGTTTCTTCAGGTACTAGCTCACCATGTTTTTCAAGTGCTGTAAGACCAGCATCTGCAAAATCATAAACAAAATCACAGCCTGCCTTGTCTAATACTTTAATCGTTGCATCAATAATGTCTGGTCCAATACCGTCGCCCGGAATTACTGTGATAGTTGTTTGTGTCATGATATTTACCTTGCCATTATTCTATTGAATAGATAGGGTTAATTAAATCTTAAGTCAAACGCTAAGCATCTGCTTTTATGTGTGCGTAACATAGAAAAATGTCTGAAAATTAACCTTGTTAATAAACTTATCAGCTTTTTTGCATGCTACCAATTTTGTGCTGCAGTTTATCGTATCAATGAAATGAGTGCTAGTTTGAAAGCTTTCATATCATCAAATATTTTTAGTACTTTTATACTTTAATTGATACGTTCAGGCTGAAAAATAGATGATTCACTGATTAAATATAAGCCATGAAATACAAATGTATTATATTTCATAATTGTTGATAATAGCCCATTGCTCAGGATAATTATCGCCTAAGCCAATTTCCTGTAAAACACCATCAATAAACAGCAAAAAAGTACATTCATCTTGGGTGGTAATGCCATCTGATTTGATGTGTTGGGTACGATAAAACATGACTTGAAAATAGGTGTCCTTAAATGATCTCGCTTCGGTAATATCTGGGCTACCTAACTTCAAAAGAGCTTGATCAAAGGTAAACTCATCTAATTTTACTTTGGCGATAAACTGACGGTTATACTCTTCTCGATCATCCCAGTGCATTTGATCAGGACTATCATTATAAAAATTTATGACTAATATAACAAAAACAGCATAAGCGAACAGGGCTAAAAAAATCCGGAAAAGTATTTTTCTATTCATAATTAAATTAACTCTGTTGAGCTGTTTCTCATACTGTTTGGTCGTTTATTATTGAAGAGATAACAGGTTTTTTAATATTAGGTAAATTTAAATATTACCCAAAACTATGTTGATTTTATTAACTAACTAGTCGATAGAATAATAGCTTATTTTAAGTAATGTATAGCTAAATACAATATAACATTGTTGGTTAACGCTAAATTTATTAAGCTAATATAGTCAATTTATTGGTGAGTTTGTCAGTCAAGCTTTACATGACTGGGCTTATTGGTATTAACTGAAACTCATCGCATTAAAAAGCTATGTAATAATGAATGATGTAAGGTAATCGGTCATCTAAAGTAAATTTAAATGTTTACTTACTCGCTGAATGAACAAGGTTTAAGCTAAAGAATTTAGTAATATTTTAGCGTTGTCATTCATTTAAGCGTTGCAAAAATTTAAGTTTTTCGATGGATTTAGCTCTGTAATAGGCTTCGCTTGATATTATATAATACCTTCCCGATGCTTTATGCTTTATGGTTTAAGTTAACCGAATATCTTTCAAATTAAAACCTAGCGGTATATCTTGCTTTAAGCTGAGTAATTTTCTAGCAATATCTATTTCTGGTAGGCTGTCTTTTAGTTTTTCAGATATTCCTGATTTTAGGTCTCTTGCGTTAAGAATGGCTTGCAACGAGCCATATTCATTTAGGAGCTTAGCCGCAGTTACCTGACCAATACCTGCCACCCCCACTATTTTATTAGTATTATCACCGGTTAACGTCCAAAAATCGATGAGTTGTGTAGATTTTACATTGAATTTATTTTGTACATGCTCTTCATCTAAGTAACGTCGATTAAAGTAATCGTAAAGATAAATATTTGGACTAAGTAGTTGTAAAAAACCTTTGTCCGTTGAAATAATAGTTACTTTTTGGCCATGAAATGCCATCTTAGTGGCTAAAGTGGCCATTAAGTCGTCGGCCTCATCTTCTTCCGAAATCAAGGAATCAACCCCTTGTTTCATAAAGGCATCCTGAATATCTATGAGCTTTTCAGAAAGATGTAAAGGCATTTTTTTTCGCCCTTGTTTATAACCCTCAAACAAGGTGTATCGCCAACAGGGATTTTCACTATCAAATACAGCCAATGCGTGTGTAGGTTTTTGTTGCTCTATTATTTTTGCTAAGGCCTTTACACAGAAGTTTTCGGTGTTAAATAACACTTGTTTTATTGTGCTTTCAGACAAAGCCTGTTGTTGTTGTTTAACTTGAACAAAAGGGCGCTCTTGAACGGCGTAAATACGTCGTATTAAGTTGAGCGCATCAATTAAAACTAAATGAGCAGACAATACTAAGCCTCTTTAACCTTGTAACATGGGATATATTGACTACCAGGAAGCTTCATTCGCTGTTGTGCAACAAATGAGGCAAGTAATTTATCCATTAATGCCATAATCTTATTGTCACCTGATATTTCAAATGGACCAAACTCCCTGATCGCTTTTATGCCTCCAGACTTTACATTACCAGCAACAATTCCCGAAAATGCGCGGCGTAAATTAGCGGCAAGTTCAGCAGTGGAAAGCTCAGTGCTAATAGTTAAGTTTGCCATATTTTCATGAGTAGGTTCAAAAGGGCGTTGAAAATCTTTAGCGATCAGTAACGACCAATTAAAATGATAGGCGTCGCCTGTTTCCTTTCTATGCGCTAATACCTTATCAAGTCCTGTCCTCATTAATTGAGCGACTTTTACAGCATCATCAACAACAATAGTGTACAACGACTGCGCTTTTTCTCCCAAGGTTGCACCAATAAATGCGTCAATTTCTTTGAAGTAAGCCATAGCACTTTCAGGACCAGTTAATATAATAGGCAGCTGCTGCTCAGCGTTTTCATCGTTTAACATGATCCCTAAAATGTAAAGTAACTCTTCTGCTGTGCCTGCACCACCTGGGAAAATAATAATACCATGTGACATACGAACAAAAGCTTCGAGCCGTTTTTCAATATCGGGCATTATTACCAATTCATTAACAATAGGGTTTGGCGGCTCAGCAGCAATAATACTAGGCTCTGTTAAACCGATATAACGTCCTGCTTTAATTCGTTGCTTAGCATGGCCAATAGTCGCACCTTTCATCGGACCCTTCATTGCGCCAGGCCCACAACCAGTGCAAATATTAAATCCACGTAAGCCAAGCTGATAACCTACATCTTTACTATATTTATATTCATTCTGTTTTATGGAGTGGCCGCCCCAACATGTGATCAAATTAGGCTCTGTTTCAGGTAAAATAGCATTCGCGTTTCTTAGAATATCAAACGTTGCATCAGTGATGGCCTCAGGTTCGCAAGGCATTGTTTTATAACGGGTATGGATAAAAAGAATATCGCGCAATACGGCTGATAAATGCTCTCTAATACCACGAATAATTTTATCATCAACAAACGCATGTAAAGGCGGGTGTATTAAATCAATTTTAACACCACGCTCTCGTCTTAATACAGATATTTCAAAACTTGTATAAGCGGTGTAAATTTCTTCAGCATCATCGGTATTAGAACCAGCATTTAAAACAGCTAATGAGCAATTTCGATACAAAGTATACAAAGCACTAGAAGCCGATTGTTGAAGCTTATCCACCTCTGCTTGTGATAACAAGTTCATATTGCCAACAGGGTTTATCTGAGTATGCATAAGTAACTCCTTTTATGCTAATTGCTTAAGTTGAATGAAGTGAAGAAATACTGGGAACTCTTCTATGTGAGGGTTTTAATTGAGTGACAAGTACACCTTTACAGCGCATATACGACTTGATTTTTACCTTGTTTTTTAGCTTGGTACATAGCTTGGTCAGCTCGTTCAAAAGCAATATGAATA
>MDSY01064332.1_pt1 | contig 10678 bp, 10 predicted proteins | sample 811131 | NCBI WGS metagenome assembly MDSY01 (sample SAMN05326643, study PRJNA326480) | marine metagenome | isolation source: seawater | place: Atlantic Ocean: South West | collected 2010
ATATAATCCTTTTCTTTCACTTTGTCTGTAGGGCCCAAAACCACCTTTTTTTAACGGGCCTTCGTCTGGGTGTAGTCCACACCAACCTAAAGAGTCCAAAATATGTTTCTCGCTACCCTCCACGTACCTGCCTTGGTCGGTATCCTCAATTCTAACTATAAACGTTCCTTTGTTTTTTTTTGCAAACAAATAATTAAACAGCGCTGTTCGTAATCCTCCGATGTGTAGAGGCCCAGTCGGGCTTGGCGCAAACCTTACTCTAATTTTTGACATAGATTTTTTTGCTAAAATACACCCTTGTAAAGAATATTTATAGCTTTTGTGTTGTTTTCATTTTTTCTGGAACAATAGGGTCGTTGGTTTTAAACCAAAGCGAAAGATTTAGACGTAACAAAATAGACAATATAAAGGCAAACATTACAATAGAGAAAGTAAGCCAGCTCAAAGATTAGATAGATAGCGCTGTTGCTAAAAGAATTGTATACGCGGCCAAACACTTAAAATCTTTCATGTACCGTCTAATATAAAAAACGATTTGAATATTTTATTATATGTTTCAAGAAACTATATTTGCAAAAAAGCATCAATGCCAATAGAATTTGTTTATAACACTAGCTTTAAACTTAACAACGAGGTCAAGGTCTCAAACTGGCTTAAGCTGGTTGCGGGTTCTGAAAGCTTTGTTTTAGGGGAGCTGGTGTATGCTTTTTTTAATGATGATGACTTAAGGTTGTTAAACAAAAAACACCTAAATCATGATTACTATACAGACGTTATTTCTTTTAATAGTTCCAAAAAAAAAATCATTAATGGGGATATTGCCATTTCTATAGACAGAGTTAAAGAAAATGCTCTTAAGTATAATTCTAAGTTTGACGAAGAGATTTTAAGGGTTATGGTCCATGGACTTTTGCATCTCATAGGTTTTAATGACAATACAAAGGAATCAATCGCCGTAATGAGTCAGGCAGAAGATGATAAAATAAAAATGTTCCACATGGAACAATAAAAAATATGTTTAACAAAGAATACGATGTTATTGTGGTTGGGGCTGGTCACGCAGGATCTGAGGCTGCTGCTGCTGCTGCCAACATGGGAAGCAAAACCTTATTGGTTACAATGAACCTGCAGAACATTGCTCAAATGTCATGCAACCCCGCCATGGGAGGCATTGCAAAAGGTCAAATTGTCAGAGAAATAGACGCGCTAGGCGGCTACAGTGGCGTCGTAACGGACCTTTCATCGATTCAGTTCAAGATGTTGAACACTTCAAAAGGTCCTGCCATGTGGAGCCCGAGAGCTCAATCTGACCGAATGAGGTTTGCAGAGTGTTGGAGAGTGATGTTAGAGCAAACTAATAATTTAGACTTTTATCAAGAAATGGTCTCTGGCATACTTGTTTCAAACGGAAAAGCTGTTGGCGTTAAAACCTCCCTTGGTCTTGAGATTAAAGCAAAATCAGTTGTGCTCACCAACGGAACTTTTCTTAATGGACTAATTCATATCGGAGAGAAACAGTTTGGGGGCGGAAGGGCTGGAGAAAAAGCCTCTACAGGAATTACAGAAGAGCTTGTTGATTACGGCTTTGTTTCTGGCCGCATGAAAACAGGAACCCCACCAAGGGTTGACGGCAGGTCTTTAGATTATTCAGTGATGTCAGTACAGCCAGGAGACAAGAACCCTTCAAAATTCTCTTATCTAAACTCAACCTCACCCTTAAAAAGACAGTTAGATTGCCACATGACTCATACAAACCCTTTGGTTCATGACCTCTTAAAAGAAGGGTTTGATAGGTCGCCAATGTTTAATGGCTCAATCAATAGCACAGGCCCAAGATATTGCCCCTCTATTGAAGACAAAATAAATAGATTTTCTGAAAAAGACAGCCATCAGATTTTTGTCGAACCTGAAGGCTGGAAAACAGTAGAGGTTTATGTGAATGGGTTTTCTACCTCTTTGCCAGAGGACATTCAATTTAAAGCCCTGTCATCAGTTAAAGGATTTGAAAAAGTTAAGTTTTTCAGGCCTGGATATGCTATAGAATACGATTATTTCCCTCCTACCCAACTAAAAAACTCTTTAGAAACTAAACCGATATCAGGGCTTTTTTTTGCGGGGCAAATTAATGGAACTACAGGTTATGAAGAGGCGGCGGCTCAAGGTTTGATGTCGGGAATAAACGCGCACCTTTTAATTAACGAAAAAGAACCTTTTGTGCTTAAGCGAAACGAAGCTTATATAGGGGTGTTAATAGATGATCTTATTACAAAAGGCACAGACGAGCCTTACAGAATGTTTACATCAAGAGCAGAATATAGAACTCTTTTAAGACAAGACAATGCAGACTTAAGATTAACAGAAGTTTCATATAATTTAGGTTTGGCCAGCAAAGAAAGGCTTAATAATGTAGAACAAAAAAAATCCCAAACAGATTCTTTTGTGTCGTTTTTTAAAAAGACAAGTGTTAGGCCAGATGAAATAAATCCAATACTAAAAGCTAATAATTCTGCGGAAATCAATCAATCTGTAAAGCTTTATAAAGTTTTTTCTAGGCCAAACCTTAGTCTTCCAGACATGATGGGTGTCAGGGCAGTAAAAGAGTTCTGTGAAACCAGTCAGCTTGATAAAGGAGTTTTAGAGCAAACAGAAGTTCAGATTAAGTATTCGGGTTATATCGAAAAAGAAAAAGTAAATGCAGAGAAGCTTAACCACTTAGAAAACATAAAAATACCCACAAACTTCGTTTATGATAAAGTAGGCTCTTTGTCTTCAGAGGCCATCGAAAAGCTTGAGGCAATAAAACCAAGCACCTTGTCTCAGGCATCCAGAATCAGCGGAGTTTCACCTAACGATATTAGTGTTTTAATGGTGTATATGGGGAGATAAAAAAGTTCCACGTGGAACGCGGAGTAAATGAAAAAAGAAAACGAATACATAAGGGTAAAAGACAGTTTTTTAAGCATGGAGTTTTTTTCATTGTTCATAGAAAAAAAAACGGAGATTCTTTATACGTTCCCAAAACCAAGCGAGGAGAAATTACCAGCCTATTATGACTCTACGAACTACCTTTCCCACAGCAAAAAAGGATCCAGTCTGTTTTATAATATTTATTTTATTTCAAGAAAAATAATGCTTTTTTTAAAGCTTAAACTGATTTCTGGATTTTTCTTAGACTCTGGCAAAGCAGTTGATGTAGGCTCTGGAACAGGTTTTTTTTTATCAAGATTAAAAAAGAAAGGCTGGAGCGTTGTCGGAATAGAGCCAAACCAAAAAGCAAGAGAATATGCAAAATCTAAAGACATTGACCACGCAAAAGAATTAAAAGATTTAAAGATTGGCAGTCAAGATTTAGTTACTTTTTGGCATTCTCTTGAGCATATGTATAAATTAAAAGAGACTCTTTTACAAGCAAAAAAGGCTTTAAAAAATAAAGGAATTTTGCTGGTCGCTTGCCCAAACTACACCTCTTGGGACGCTAACTATTATAAGGAGGATTGGGCAGCTTGGGACGTGCCAAGACACCTACAGCATTTTTCTCCTAAATCTTTAAAAACACTTTTAGAGCCAGCGGGATTTGTTCAGCTACAAAAAACCCCCCTTCTTTTAGACGCTTTTTATATTTCTATTATGTCTGAAAGTCAAAAAGGAAATCGCTTTAGCTTTTTAAAAGGGCTTTTCATTGGATTAGTCTCTAACTTAGTTGGCTTTACAACAGGCAACTATTCCTCCCAAGTTTATATTTTCCAAAAAAAAGACATTTAAAAGCGTTTTTAACACACTTTATTGTTGGTCTCAATAAATTTACATTGGTAAAGAAAGAAATTGCCTTAGGCTTTAGATGTAGGCCTAAATTTTGATAAGAAAAAACAATAGGTTGAAAAAAAACAATAGGCTAAGCTAATGAAAGACCTATAATAGCCAAAATAAAATAGACCGCTATTGTTTTAGCCCCATCGTAATTTTTAGAAACCCGCTGACCAAACAACAGAACCAGCAAGGCCAACGACCCTACGATTAAACCAATTAGACCGGTAAAGTTAGAGTTGTTAAAAACAACATCTAGGATTCCAAGCAAACAAAGTAGGCCAGAAGTTAATTCCAAAATGGTTACGGAAACTAAGGCAAGAGTAATTAATCCGCTTGAAAAAAAGCCCCCTAATAAAGTGTTTAGAAAACTTAAATTTCCCTTATAGTCATAGACTTTGTCTAAGCCACTTTGAATAAATACAATTAAAAAAAAGGTTAAAACAAATAGAAAAGCAATTTTTTCAGGGATCATGTTGGTAAGTTTAATTTTTATGAATTAATCGAGTAAGTTTTAAAGAGAGGTCAGTAAATATCATGTTGGGGTTTCCGTTGGATTGAATTTGTAGATAGGCGTTTTCTAATTCAACCGAAATCTCTTCAATATTAGCTCCCCCAATGAATTTAGAAAAGCTATCAAAATTAAAATCAGTTGAAGGAGAGTAAAACAACAACTCTCTTATCCCGTAGTTCAATAAAAGAGCCTGCCTAAAAATCTCTAAACTATAGCTGATAAATTTTTTTTGAGTTTCCCTCCCTGATTTGGAGACTGTTTTACTCCAATCTACAAGCTCTAAAACAGCCTCTTTATTTTTCTTTACTTTAAATGCGGAGCGAACCCATGACTGAAACCATTTTTCAAATACAGAATCGTTTTCTTTTCCATTTGCAAAAGAAAAAGCTTTGTTATAGCTGCCGTTTGACTCTAAAGAAGCTTTGCTTGAAAGCTCCTTTGAAAACCCCCTTTCTATCAACGCTTTTTTTATAAGATCGTTAGGGATTTTATTTAGATTAATTTTCTGACACCTAGAAACAAGGGTATCCATTAAAAGCAGTTCGTCTTCTGTTACAAAGATAAAAAGTGTTTTTTCAGGCGGCTCTTCAATTAGCTTAAGCAGCTTATTGGTTGCGCTAGGGTTCATTTTCTCAGCCATCCAGATTACTACAGCTTTCCAGCCTCCTTCATAGGATTTTAAAGACATTTTTTTTATGAGGTTTTCGGCCTCGTCTTTACCGATTTTCCCTTGCTTATTTTCAATTCCAATAGACATGTACCACTCAAACAAGTTTCCATAAGGGTTTAACGACAGAAACTCACGCCAGTTTGAAATAAAGTTTGAAGAAATGGCTTTACTTTTAACATCTTGATTGTTGGCCACAGGATAAACAAAGTGCAAATCAGGGTGTTTAAGCTCGCTAATTTTTAAATTACAAAATTCAGCTTTTTGATCAAGTTCATTACAAAGAACTAGCCTTGCATAGGCAATGGCCAGAGGCAGAGCACCAGAGCCTTCTGATCCGCAGATTAGCTGACAGTGAGGAATCCTTCCTGAAGCCACATTTCTTTGCAGCTCTTTTTTTATAAAAGTGTGCCCAATAACATCTCTAAACAACATAACTCAAATATAAAGTTTTTATATTCTTAAAACTCAACAATTCCATATCTTTGAACTAACTTTTACACAAATGATTTCAATTGACAAACAAAACTTCAAAGGAAAGAAGGCGATAATAAGAGTAGACTTTAACGTCCCTATTAGCTCAAACAAAACAGTTTTAGATTCATCAAGAATATGCGCAGCAAGGTCTACAATCTTAAAAGTAATTAACGACGGGGGAAGCTGCATACTAATGTCTCACTTAGGAAGACCTGAAGGAAAAGACCTTAAATTCTCTTTTAAACACATTGTTGGTGTAGTTGAAAAAACCTTAAACAAAAGCATCTTATTTGCTAAAGACTCCATTGGAGAGAAAACAGAAAAACTAGTCAATAGCCTTCAGCCTGGTCAAGTGCTTATGCTTGAAAACTTGCGTTTTTACAAAGAAGAAACCGAAGGAAACGAGTTGTTTGCCAAAAAACTAGCATCTTACGCAGATTACTATATTAATGATGCTTTTGGAACTGCCCACAGAGCGCATGCGTCTACAACAATTATAGCACAGTTTTTTAAAAACAAGAAATTTTCAGGCCACCTTCTTTCTAAAGAAGTGGAGGCTATTAAAAAAGTGTTAGAAAGTGGTCAAAAGCCAGTTTTAGCAATTTTAGGGGGCGCTAAGGTTTCTTCAAAAATCACCATAATTGAGAGTATTATAGGAAAAGCAGACGAAATAATTATTGGAGGTGGAATGGCTTTTACATTTATTAAAGCATTGGGAGGAAAAATAGGAAACTCAATTTGCGAAAATGACAAGTTAGACTTGGCGTTGAATATTTTAAAAAAAGCAAAACTTGCCGATGTTAAGATACATTTGCCTATTGATGTAATATGCTCTAAAGAGTTCTCTGACACAGGAACAAAAACAATAGAAGAAATATACAGCATACCAGAAAACTGGCAAGGACTAGATGCTGGACCAAAATCACGTGCGATTTTTGATAAGGTTGTTAAAAAGTCCAAAACAATTTTATGGAACGGCCCTATTGGAGTTTTTGAACTAGAAAGTTTTTCTGAGGGAACAATTTCTTTGGGAAAATCAATAATAGAAAGCACAAAAAAAGGAGCTTTTTCTTTAGTTGGGGGAGGTGACTCGGTTGCAGCCGTAAAAAAATTTAATTTTCAAAGCAAGGTAAGCTACGTTTCAACTGGAGGAGGAGCTATGCTGGAAAGCTTAGAAGGCAAAGAGCTTCCTGGAATTATCGCCCTGTCAAACTAACAAAGGCATAGTTTTTGTAATTTATTTAAAAATGAATTTAAAATATTTCTTTTTTTTAACAGCTTTAATTTTTTCTTGTAATGGTCCAACTCCCAATTATAAACCAAAATCAAGCGGAAACATAAACACGGTTACTGTTGTTATCAAAAATTCTTTATGGAACTCCTCTTTAGGAGATTCTATTAGAAGTTTTTTTGCATCTGAGTTTGAAGGTCTTCCCCAACAAGAGCCAATTTTTTCTTTAAGACAAATCCCTGTAGAAACCTTTTCGGGCTTTACTAGAGAGAGTAGAAACATACTTCTTATACAAAAAATTGCAAAAAAAATATTTGTAATTGAAAAGGATAAATACGCTTATCCTCAAGTACTGGTTAATGTTTCTGCTCCAACAGCAGGACAGATTATAAACAAGATTAAAAAGAACAGAGAGAGAATCATCGAGGAAATAAAAACCAACGAAATAAAAGAAAAACAAAAAAGAATAAAAATCTCAAAGCTCAATAACACCAACTTAGGGCCTGTGTTATCGATTGATTTAGTAATGCCTTCGGTATATAAAGTATATAAAAAAGGAGATGGGAATATTGTTTGGCTTCAAAGAGATACAGAAAAAGGTACGGTCAATATTCTTGCATATGAATTAAAATCAGATGAATGTTTTGAGGCTTTAAACCTTGAAAAGGTCATTCAGATTAGGGACTCAATTGGAGAGCTTTTTGTTCCAGGAAGAAATGAGAATTCTTACATGATTACAGAGGCCGCATACGAGCCCTACATAAAAAAAACCAAAGTTAATGGGCTGGAAGCAATAGAAACAAGAGGAACTTGGGAAGTTAAAAACGACTTCATGGCGGGCCCTTTTGTAAATTATGTTATTAAAGACACATTGAACAAAAGAATATTTGTTTTGGAAGGCTTTGTGTTTTCCCCTTCTTCAAAAAAAAGAAATTTAATTTTTGAATTAGAGGCGGTTTTTAAATCGCTTAAAATTTACAAAAGGAATTAAAAAATTTAATCTTCTAGTTTAGAAGATTTTTTTTTAGTTAAAGAATCCTCTTCAAACTCATCTTCTTTTACCCCCTTTTTAAATTCTTTTATTCCGCTTCCTAAGCCTTTCATTAGTTCAGGAATTTTTTTACCTCCAAACAACAAAAGAATAACAACCGCAACTAAAACAACTTGCCAAGGGCCAATTGCTAGTAGTAAATTAAATAACAGCATAATTTTTATTTTTAACAAAAGTATAAATAATAAAAGAATTTGAAAGGTATAAGGCATAAAATTAAACTCAAAGAGTTTATGTTGGGAGCTATTCTTATATTTGTTTTGAATATGACTTCCAAAGAAAAAAAACCATTTAGCCAAAGACTTCTAAGCAAGTACAGGCTAGTTGTTTTAAATGAGGTCACTTACGAAGAAAGACTTTCTTACAGGCTAAGCAGGCTTAATATTTTTCTTTTCTTTTCATTAATAGCGGTTTTAATAATTATTTCTACAATTTGTTTAATAGCGTTTACGTCTGTTAAAGAATATATTCCCGGATATGATTCGACGGTTTTAAGAACGAATGCTGTAAAAAACATTGAAACTTTAGACTCTTTGTCTTTGGTAATAGAAGAAAATCAAGATTTTATAAATTCAATTGGATCGGTCATTTTAGGAGAAACAACAAAGTTTGAAGCTCAAAAAGAAGAAAAAAAATTAAGAATAGACATTTCTGATATAGAATTTAAAGTTAATAAGGAGGACTCTGTTTTGAGAAAAATTGTAGAAAAAGAAGATCGATTTAATGTTTTAGAGTCAGCAACCTCAAAACTAAAATATGTACTAATTAGCCCAATATTTGGTCAGGTTACATCAAGGTTTGATTATAGCATTAAGCACTTCGGAACCGATATAGCTGTTCCAACAAACTCTCCAGTTAAGTCAATTGCCAAAGGAACGGTTGTATTAGCCGAGTGGACTGTCCAGACGGGCTATGTGATTGTTATTGAACACGTCTATGGGCTTACAAGCGTATACAAACACAACGACTCGGGGCTTGTTTCTCAGGGAGATTTAGTGGAATCAGGACAGGTAATAGCACTTTCTGGAAACACAGGAGAGTTAACTACTGGCCCTCATCTTCATTTTGAATTATGGAGAGATGGGAGTCCTGTAAACCCAGAAAACTACTTTAGTTTTGAATAAAAAAAAATGAGTTTAAAAGAGTTAGGAGCTAAATTTTTGGCTAAATTTTTTGTTTGGAGTATTAGAAAATGGTCAAAAAAACCATCTCAAACTCAAAGAGCTGTCTTTAAAAATTTAATAAAAAGAGGAAAACATACGCTCTTTGGAGAAGATCATGATTTCAATAATATAAAAACACATAAAGATTTTATAAAACATGTCCCAGTTAATGATTACGAAGGGCTAAAGCCTTACATTGATTTAGTGGTAAGAGGGGAGAAAGACGTTCTATGGCCGGGTTGCCCCTTGTATTTTGCTAAAACATCAGGAACTACATCTGGAGTTAAATACATCCCAATCACAAAAGACTCTATGCCTACACATATAAACGGATCTAGAGACGCAATATTTCATTATATAGAGGAAACAGGGAATACAGAGTTTCTTAACAAAAAAGTTATTTTTTTACAAGGAAGCCCTTTGTTGGAGGAAATAAACGGAATTAAAACTGGCAGACTTTCTGGTATTGTAGCTCATTATACACCTTCATATCTAAGAAAAAACATAATGCCTAGCTGGGAAAATAATTGTATTGAAGACTGGGAAGAAAAGGTCAAAGAAATTACAAAAGAGACCATAAAAGAAGACATGGCTGTTGTTGGAGGAATTCCTCCTTGGGTTCAAATGTATTTTGAGAAACTACAAAAAGAAAGTAATAAAAAAACAATAAGTAAAATTTTCCCAAACTTTCGTTTGTTTGTTTATGGTGGGGTTAATTACGAGCCTTATCGAAATACGTTTAATGAATTAATAGGAAAAAAAATAGATAGTATTGAGTATTTTCCAGCGTCAGAGGGATTCTTTGCTTATCAAGATTCGCAAAAATCTAACGGACTGCTTCTTCAATTAAATTCAGGAATTTTTTATGAATTTATTAAACTAAAAGAAATAAATCAGAAAGAGCCCAAAAGATATACTGTGGAAAATGTTGAATTGGAGACAAACTATATATTAATAATCTCTACTTCAGCAGGATTGTGGAGTTACAACACTGGGGATACAGTGTCTTTTGCCTCTTTAATTCCTCACAGGGTAATTGTTACAGGACGATACAAGCATTTTATATCTGCTTTTGGAGAGCATGTAATAGCAAGTGAAGTAGAAAATTCACTAAAAAAAGCGACAGGAGAACATCTCTTTAAAATCAATGAATTTACCGTTGCACCAAAAATAAACCCCAAAAAAGGGTTGCCCTTTCATCAGTGGTGGATTGAATTTGAAGAGCCTCTAAAAGAATCTGAAATTGAGAAACTGGAGATAGATTTAGACGAAAATATGCGAGCTCAAAACTCCTATTACAAGGATTTAGTTGAAGGGAAGGTACTGAAGCCTTTAGAAATAGTAGCTTTAAAAAAAGGAACTTTTAAAAACTACATGAAAAAGAAAGGAAAATTAGGCGGACAGAATAAGTTGCCACGACTTTCAAACGACAGAAAAATAGTAGAAGAAATTAAAAACTAATCTTCAACAATAACCCTTGTGTTTTTAGGCAATAAATAGACCACCTGTCTTGAGTCAGCCTTGTCTGTTTTTTTTATAATCAAATTTACTTTAAAGTTTTTTTTACATTTTTGATTAAGACCATCAATCAACTTGTTTTTTTTCTTAATTATAGCATCTAATGACTTAGTTTCATCAGAAAATAAGTTTAAAATAAAAGTATTTTCCAAAACAGCACTGTTTTTAAAAGCACTTAACAAAGCAAACTCTTCGTTTAATAGCAATATAGAAGATGTTTGATTAAATAACGATTGCTTATTAAGGTAAAAAA
>MDSY01109148.1_pt1 | contig 10678 bp, 12 predicted proteins | sample 811131 | NCBI WGS metagenome assembly MDSY01 (sample SAMN05326643, study PRJNA326480) | marine metagenome | isolation source: seawater | place: Atlantic Ocean: South West | collected 2010
AGGTTTATTAAACACTGGCTATAAGAACCTCTATTCTTACAGCGTGACTAGAGCTATCTACTAATATACTTTCTAAGTCATTTAAAGACGTTATTATTGTTGCAGCAGCAGAATTGACTGCTACAGAATCATGTGGTGTTCCAAGAATAAAACTTTTACCTGCTTCTAATAAAATAGTTGCTGAATCATCTGCATCAGAATCATCTTTATCAGTATCTATTTGTAAAGATAGATTAACTGAATTAGAACCATCTAAATTAGTTACCCTTATATATTTTACATTTTCAATATCCATAGCACCATCAGAACTACCAACTGTAGCTTTAAAGTTAATTAAAGTTGTATCCACACCTGATGGAACTGTTAACACTCTTTTATAAGCATCATTTATTCCACTTACTACAAAAGACTTAGTCCCACCATATTGGTGTCCATCTACTGTAATACTCTCTGTTAAAGTTACTGTTAAATCTGCCATAATTATTCAAATAATATTCTACTAATCTTTTCATAATGAACAACTAGATTTCTAGCTGTTGTGTTTGTATGTTTTACAATACCAATATAAGGTATTAAATCTATATCATCTGTAAGTGCTGCACTTTGTGTTGTTCTAGTTGCAGCCTTAGTTCCAAATAAATATAAGTCTTCATCATCTGCCACTGCATGGGTGATACTAGATAACGTTAATGTGTTAGTTGCTACAGCAGATACTGTACCTATTATATTACCAGAAGAGTCTGCTACAACGTCACCTACCACAAACCTAGTATTAGCAGCAGTTCCATCCACACTCATAGCCACTGAACTACCAGATGTTCCATATCCACCTGAATTATTGATGTTTACCCCTGTGTCCCCATTTGCAACAGTTGCTGCACCATACTGCTCATCATTAATAAAAATAGATATTTTTCTAGCTGCATCAATAGATATTCTAAATCTGTAACTAGTATCTGTTGCTACTGAAACTCCAGTATTTACTATATAATCAGTACCACCAATACTATGACAGAAATGCCAAGTATCTGTAGTTGTCTGATTAGATAATATTGTTTTGCTTGAATCATAAAAGAAAAAAGCTTGATTAGCATCTGTAGCTGATAAATGTGTATTTGTTAATTTAAGACCTGCATATATCATGTGGTCTGCAATATTAGAATCTGTAGTTACTGCACAAGACCATTCTACGCTGTTCTCTGTACCCCATAAAACACCAGTCCAAGCTGTTTGTGCTCCTGTGTTTTGGTCTGTTAAGAAATCTAAATGTGGTAAGATAATCATTGAGTCTGCTGAGTTACCACCATTTGTTGCTAAATTTATACCAGCCTTAGTTGAGCTATAAGTCACTTTAGCATCACTAGCATTTGTTCCAAGAAGCTCAAAATGTCTGTTTGCTTTTACATACTTAGCTAAAGCTGCAGCATCATTTGCATCAGCATCTATAATCATTGATGCGTTTGATTGTGGTTTTCTACTAAAGTATTCCTCTAATTTATATCTACCTGTTGGCTCTATAACCACATCTGAAGAAATAGAACCTGTAGCCACTATATTACCTGCTACATGTAAAGTTGCTGTTGGAGCTGTGGTTCCTATACCCACATTACCTGTGCTAGCTATTCTCATTCTTTCTGCTACAGTACCACCATCTGAAGTTTCAAAAGCCATAAAAGCATCTTGAGTAGAAGCAGTAGATGTCCAATCTGTTTCAGTACCTACAGATATTCTACCTGCATCAGCGATAGCTGGAGTAGAAGCATCATAATAAAACTGATTAAACAATATACTTGTTTCTGTACCATCCATATCAGCGTTATTAATTGAGTTAGTTAACGCTAACATATCTATATTACCTTTAGCACTACCACTAGCCTGTATCTCTAAAGTATTATTAGGGGCAGCAGTACCCATACCTATTCTTTTGTTATTTCCATCTACAGAAAATAAAGTAGTAGAATTACCAAATATATCAAATGCTTGAGTAGCACTCCTAGCTTCAAAGTAAAACTTCTTATCTGCATCACCAAAGTGAATAAAACCAGTTGATAAACTGTTTTGACCTATACCAATAGAACCTGTACCATCACCTGCTTCATTGTTTATTATAGTAGAACCATTACCACTATGTGCAGTAGGGTCTATAGCTATATAAGTTTTACCTGTTGTTTGTGCTGTAGTAGAACCTGCACTACCTCCACCAACTGTTGCTGCAGGGTTGCAGTCACCAGCACAGAAACCAAAAGTATTTCCCTTACCAGATATTAAAGATACATTCGTCCCATTATCTATCCTAAAAGAATTTGTCGTACCATTTAAGTCTAGTTTGAAAGTTGGAGTAGCTCTGTTTATACCTAACGAAGTAGCTATGTTTACTTTGTTTGTTGCTATCTGTAGGTCACTATCATTACCAGCTCCATCCTGTAACGCTGTTACAGTAGAAGTTAATGTAGAGTCACTATTAGTTTTTAATAAACTAGAAAACCTACCTGCTATTGTTTGTCCTGATAATGTTGCCATATTTTATACTTCAAATCCAAAGTTTAATATTATAAATCTAAGTCTTCTACACTCACAAGAGTCTTCACATTTATCTCCACAAAAGTCTATCTCAAGTAATGTTAAGTAACCTAGTCTTATTTGTATTATAAATTTATTTTTTTTATTTCTTTTGTTCCAAGAATTTATCCAGTTCATAATTAATTAAATTTTGCTAACATTAATTTATCTATATTTTTTTGTACTGTCTTTGAGTCAACCTCTAGTTGAAACATGACATTTGGTACAAATCTACTCTTTTCCTCGCCATTTTCAAAAATAATGAGTGTTGGAATTGCTGTAACATTAAATTTAGACTGTAAATTCATATGCTTAGATATGTCTACCATATAGTAAGAACAGTCCTCTAATGAGTATTTAGCAGCGTTAGATGAGTTCCAGTCAGCGTAGAACTCCACTACTACAATATCTTTTGCTACAACATTATTAAAATCATTAGATGATACAAACTCTTGTGCCTCACACTTAGTAAACATAAGAACAAGTAGTAAAAATACAGCTATTGATAATTTATTTTTTAAAGTCATTTTAGTTCTTTTATTTCTTCTTTCATCTCATCTATCTCCTTCATTATCATATCAATTTGGTTACGTGCCATCTGATCCTTCATATTAAACTCCATTCTGGTAGGTGGCCATGTTTGAGAGGCTGCAGGGTCACCCATATCTATTGTATAAGTTCCTGTGCCTGGTTTTGGTAACTCTAATGCTTCTTGAACTTTTATTTCAAGCTCCATAAACTTAGAGTCTATATTTGAAATCATACCATAGTAACCAGCTATTATAGCACTTACACCTGCAATAATCCAAGCAAGAGTTTTAATACTTATATTAAACTTGCTATCTTCTGAAATTTCGTTTGCCATAGATTCCTCCTTTTAAATAATTAATTTTTTTAACAAGGGCTCCACGTTTTGCAAACATAGCAGCACGCTTTCTTTTTTTCCAATCAAAGTATTCCTCACTCCCATAATCATAAGGGTTAGGTCCAGAAAAATCATCTCCAGTGTTCATACCTGTATCACTAGTAACATTGTTATTATTAGTGGTTTTTACAGAGGTCTCAACTTCGTCTGTATTATCCTCTGGTTTATTATTCTCATTTCTTCTATTTACAACTGTCTGTGGAGCTATATTTCTCATTGACTGTGGAATATATTCCTCTGTTACTTTTTCTCTAGTATCATTTCTGGTTTCAGTTGTTTTCATTTCTTGATTAGCCATAAGGTCAGAGCTATCATCAGTATCTACCTTAGTTGGTCCTATTTTTTGTAAAGTTAGATCAGGTTTAGTGTCAACTTTTTTCTGATCTGTTTCTGACGTTTTATTATCACTTAATTTAACTTCTTCACTTTTATCTGATAAATTAGGTCTATTATTGCTATCCAATGCTTTCCTGTCTGTACCACCATAATCTATAACTTGATTACCAGATTGGTTTGTTTTGAATTTTATACCTTGACTAGTCCAGTAGTCAGCCATTTTTTTACTCGCCTCTGCTTCTGCTTTAACTAGACCTTCAGAATCATCTTGGTAATCAAATGGATCTACAATACGAGATGGTATAATCCCATCAAGTAGAAATTGCTCTTCAGGTGTTAATGGTACCCTCCCATCTTTTTCTTTTTGTCTTATTTCTTTTAATTTTGCTTGTACTTTTTGACCCATTTCACTTACAAACTTATTCTTAAAATCTTTGAATTTACCTTCTCCAAAAAAACCTTGATACATGCCAATATCATCTCCAGCAACCCCCTTCTCAACAATTTTTCTGTGATTTTGTTCTGTTGCTCTCTTATAACTTCTATAAGCTTGAAGAGCATCATTTACAAGGTCATCAGTTCTAGCTAATTTTCGAAATTCTTTATCATCATTAAAGCTTATTTTGTAATTTTTCAATAATTCACTCCATTTTTTTCCACCTTTACCTTTGCTAGCAATTTCAAAAAAACCTGTGGCCTCCATAGGTTTACCACTTTCTGGTAAGTCCCCATACATATTTTTATAAATTTTTAACTGATTAGTTAAACCATCAGTAGTTCCTCCTTCTTGATAAGCCTTAGCATATCTTTGCATTAATGTTCCACCTTTTTCCATAGTTCTTGTTCTTGCATTTGGATGCTCTTTATCTAATTTTTCTACAGCAGACTTAAACTTATCCCCTGATAAATCAAAAAACTTTGTTGTTCCCTTTTTTCTAGTAAACCATTTGTTGTCCTCAACTTTATACTCCCAGTTTTTATCATTCTTTAAATTATATATTTTAGAGCCTGTTTTACTTTCTTTATTGTTTACTTTGTTATTGTTTGTTGTTGTTTTTGATTTTTCTTTTTTAGAAACCAGATTATCAAGTTCTTTTCTAGTCATCTGAGTTTGTGGCTTCACATCTTTTCTTTTTGACTTAGTTTGTGGCTCTACATCTTTTCTTGTAAATCTTTGTGGTCCTTTACTTGGACCATAAGCTTTCTTATCTAATTCCTCTCTAGACATTTGAGTTTGTGGTATATATCCACCTTTTCTATAGGTGCTTTTACCACCATACATATACTTGCTTTGGATTTTCATTATTTCTTACTTTTTTTGTTAGCAATAATCATTATAGCTACACCACCTTTCTTTGGCATCTTACCTCCATGTCCATACTTTGTCATACCTCCTTTCTTCATATAACCCATTTTGTTACGAACTTTTCTTGGAAGTTTTCTTAAACCTTTTCCTTTATTTCCTTCAGGAGTTGGTCTTAGCCCTCCATCTTCATACATGTCTTTTTTCTTAGACATACCACCACCCATCATTTTTTTCTTAGCCATACCACCATACTCCATCATATCTTTAGGATCTTTTTTCTTCATCATTCCTCCTGCTACAGATTTTGCAGCTTTAGCAACCATTCCCAACATAGCTTTAGGAGGTTCTTTTTTACCTAACATTTCCCTAACTCTTTGTAATCCTTTAGGAGATTTTTCAATGTCTTTTTTTATTCCTTTCTTCATCATACCACCACCCATCATCATTTTATCTTCTTTCATTACGCCACCTTCTTCCATTCCTCTCATTCGTCTTCTCATACTTCTTTGATTTTGCCTAACCATTCTTCTTACTTGTCTATCGTCCTTTCTTGCTTTTCTTCTATCTATTCTAGCCATTTTCTTCATATTTCTTTTTTCTTGCCTAGCCATCTTTCTTTCATTTCTAGCTTTTATTCTAGCCATTTTTCTTTCTTGTCTCATTTGAGCTTTAGTCATGTTAGGATCATCAATAGAATCGTTAACTGACATTATTGTTTCATCTTCCATTTCTTCTTTATTCATTCCTCCTTCTTGAAATTTCTTAGAATACCTTTTCATTAAAGTATTTTCTTTTTTTGATTTTTTCATTATTTACTTATTATTTTAAACATTTTTCTTTTTTGTCTAGCTTTTTGTCTAGCCATTTTTCTTTGATGTCGCATTTTTGCTTTTTCAGAGACTTTTTTCTTTTTTCTTTTACTTTTAAGATCTTTACCAAACTTGAACATATCAAAAAATGAAGGTGGAGTATAATCAGCTTTACCTCCTTCCTCAAATTTTTTAGATATAGATTGCTTTTTCTTTCTAGCATATCTTTTTGCTTTATCTATTCCTTCTTTAGAATAAGCAAATTTTTTGTTACCTACTTTTGGCATAATTTACATTTTATCTTCTTTTTTCTCTAGGATATTATAAAATTTAGTTATTAATAATTTACCCCTGTGAGAAATCATATATTTTCTAGCTCTATTTTGAGCTCTTTCCTGATATATTGCAATATAACCTTTATTTTTTAAATTAGGCATATTATAAACCAGGAATGTTCTTGAGCAGGGATAGTTGTTAGCTATATACCCTCCTGTGAAATACTTTAAATCGTATATAAAGAACAAAAATTCTATATCTGAAACCTTCAGATTATAGTTGTCCCTGAAGAAATATAGGGTATCCCTATAGTATTTCAGGTAATTATTTTCTTGCATTTAATTGAATTGAATAACAAATATAAATAAATATTTCTTATATTTAACAAAAATTAATTTATAATCATAAAAATTTATACATAATGGCTAAGAAATATAGTACAGTTACAGTAACGCCAACAATAGCAGCAACAAGTTTTGACAACAATGATGTTATAGGAGATTTCACAAGGCTACCACTACCTGTTAGGGATGGTGAATCTTGTTTATTAAAAAGTATAACTGTTATTGATACAGAACATACTGGGGCTAATCTTGATATTATTTTTGTTAAAAATACAGATGGAGACACTGAGCTTGGTACAAATGATGGTGCTGTTGATATTAGTACTGCTAATTTAAAAACAAATACCCTACTTGGGCATGTAAGCATTACAGTGCCAGGAACAGACCTTATAACATGTGAGGTTGGAACAACTACAGATATAAATTTAGTTCTTACATCTTCTAATCAAGATTCTACAGATGGAGTTCAAACAGGGTGTTTTTTTGGTATTATAGCTAGAGATGCTTCTGACGCCTCAGGTAATGCTAATCATTTGACGTTTACATTTGGATTTGAAATAAACTAAAACCTTAGCATATGGGGGCGAAAAACTTTCTTCCTAGATTTAATGCTACTGGTGGAACAAATCCAGACATAGGTTCTAATACCCTTACTATTCATGGTGAGGGTAGCTTTGGTCAAGGACAAAACTTAACAGCAAGATGGGGAACTATTTTTGCTAATCAAGGAAATTTCACAGGTAATTTATCTATTGGTCAATCTGAACTTTCTGGGGGAGCAACCTCAACCACAAATCAAATAACTTTTGGGGATGATTTTTATATAGGTCAAAATAATAGTGCTACTACTCTATCAATAGGAACAGGCACTGACGTAAGTGCAAACACTATTTTGTCATTATCATCCTCTAATATTATTCCTGCTGTAAATATAACATCAAGTGCTGGTATATCTGGTAGCATTCTTAATGCCAACACTTTTTTTACAGGTCCAGCTTTTTATCCTACTTCTGCTAATTTTATAGTATATGAAGGAACTGCTGACGACCATGAGACAACCCTGACTATTACTGACCCAACTGCAGATAGGACAATAACATTTCCTGATGCCACTGGAACAGTAGCTTTAACGTCTGACATTACTGGTACTGTAGATACTTCAGGTAGCCCAGTAGATGATGACTTTGCAAAATTTACTGATGCTAACACTATTGAAGGTAGAAGTATTGCAGAGACTAAATCAGATTTATCACTTGACAATGTAGAGAATAAATCTTCTGCTACTATTAGGGGTGAAATAGTATCTGGTGATATACCTAATAATGCAGCAGATACCTCTGGTCAAGCTGGCACTGTAGCAACTATAGCTGGTCTAGCTCCTGACACAGCTACGACACAAGCAACACAACCAAACATAACTACAATGACTGGTTTTGTAACTGGGTCTGCTAATCAATTAATAACAGATGATGGAGATGGTACAGTAACATCAGAGAGCAATTTAACTTTTGATGGTGACGATTTTAATGTAACTTCATCATCAGCCTCAAGACCAAAATTAACTATTACCAATACTAATATTAGTAGTAAAGGACCTAATCTTCTTTTTGTAAACGATAAAGGTGCTGCAGGAGCATTAAATGATGAAGCTGGAACAATAACATTTAAATCTGACAACGCTAGTCAATCACTCATAAGTTATGGTTCTATAGATGTAAAAGCTATTGGGGTAATTCCTGGTGATGAATCTGGACAAATGGCAATTAAAACAGCTTCTAGTAATGGAACTACTTCAAATTTAAGAAACGTTATTACTGGTATTGGTAGTGTGAGTGCTGATACTGTTACTGTTGATATAGGTTATGGAACTGGCTCTACTACGACTATAGCTGGAGATTTAGATATAGATGGAGATGCTTTAACAGTTGCTGGTAATTTAACCCTTACGCCAGGTGGAACATTAGAATTAGATTCTACTGGTGATATGACATTAGACTCATCTGCTAATATAGAACTTAACGCTGATGGTGGAGATATTGATTTTAAAGATGGTGCTGCTCAATTAGCTAAAATTAGTTCAGCAGGATTAAGTTTTGTTGACAACACAGGGGCTGGAATTATATTTGAGGGGGACACTGATGATGCCCATCAGACAACATTAACTGCTGCTGACACAACATCTTCAGATAAAACAATAACATTACCAGATGCCACAGGAACAGTACAATTACAAGGGGAGAACACTGGTCATGTAATTCATGTTAACATTAGAGATAATGGTTCTTACTTGTTTTATTTATTTAATGATGACTCTTGGTACAGTGCTGGTTCAACTACTTTAGCTATATTAGGAAGCTCTACAGCACCTAGTGATATATCTAGTGCTAATAGTGAATATCAAGGTAGGGTAGGTTGTTATACAGCCATAGCAGATTGCACAGTTAAAAAGCTTATATTTACTTTTTATTGGAGTTCTAGTGTAGTAAACTCTGCTGACATAGATTTTGCTTTTTCAAAATTTACACCAATAACAGATGGAACTGCAGCAAGTATAACAATGAATGCTATAACAGCAACAGATTGTAATGGATCTTATACAGAGGTAAAACCATATCAAAAAACCTTTACTTTTTCAGGTGGTAATGCTTCATTATCTGCTGGGGATTCTTTTGCGTTTCACATGAGAACTACTGGAGGCTCTAGCTCACAAAGAATATTAGTATATGGTAATGCAGTGTTATCATTAGAATTAGATTAAATATAAAATTATGGCATTAACAAATAAAAAATATTCAGCAGTACACAACAAAACAGGAAGTGATAAAGCAAAACTTAAAACTAACTTTGATGATGGTCACATAAACACTTTTGTTGATTTAGCAGATAATGGAACTAACCCTGAATTTGGTGCATTAATATATCAAATACAGGAAATGCAAGATGAATTAGATTATCTTAGAACAGAAATAGCTCTTAATAAAGCTAAAGCACCTATAGCAACTGGTGCTAATACAGTGGTGTCATTTGGAGATATGGTTTCTACTACAGTAAAAGGTAAAACAACTTATAGTATAGTAATGACTGTAGTTTTTACTGACCCTGTTAGTAGTAAAGTAACAACTAAAACAACAACACTAACATTAGCTTAAATAAATATATATTTTGTATATTTAACCTTAAAATAAATAATAATGAAAAAGTTAATTTTACTCTTATGCTTAATAAGCATTTGTGCCAACGCACAAATTAAAAATTTTTTTAAATACTCTACATTCTATGCTTCTGCATCTATGAGCTCTCCATTTGTGGAAAGAAATGATTATATTGCAGTAGACAAAGGCTATCAAGATGTTACAAACATATGGGAATATGATTACAATGTAACATTTGGCCTCAGAAAAATAGCAAGATTTGATTATGAATATAAAGTTAAAACGTGGTATTATGGTACTGAAAGAGCTGTTGCAGACAACGTGCTTATTGGTAACGCTGTTGGTTGGGAGTATCTTCTTAATTACTCTTTTATACGCAGTCGTGGTGAGTCATTTACTGACCAAAATTTTTGGGTTAGGTACCTGGGTGATAAGCTCGTTACTAAAGTACAATACACAGACAATCAAAAGGTTAAATTAAAATACACCTCTTTAGATACTAGATATAGAATATCAAAAGGAAACTGGGATATAACAATGGGTACAGCTTTTAGAGTACACCCTGCTTATGGATTTTTACCTATTAGAGATTTCTGGACACCAGGGGAAAGCACATTTAATCAACTAGCTGCTGACTTTGGATACTCTACTCAATATGTTAATGGTGATTGGCACTGGTTTAATAATGATGAATTAATAGCTACATCTAATGATGAGTTCTTTAAACATTACTTTGGTGATGCTGTTGCTTCGTTTAATGAAAGAGAACTAGATAAGCTTGGCTTACAAAAAGAAATAAGTTTAGTGTTTGGTCTTGCTTACTACAAATACACTGAAAAGTTCTGGTTACATGCTTGGGCTAACCTATTACCATACCATTATGGGCTAGATGATTACTCATTTGAGTATAGTCAAGACAACTTAGAATGGATGGAATGGGACACAGGAATGATATTTGGTTTGCGTATAAA
>MDSY01138733.1_pt1 | contig 10677 bp, 7 predicted proteins | sample 811131 | NCBI WGS metagenome assembly MDSY01 (sample SAMN05326643, study PRJNA326480) | marine metagenome | isolation source: seawater | place: Atlantic Ocean: South West | collected 2010
AGAAGGTGCCGAAAGTGAAAAACAACTTGTTTTTCTGACGACCTCCCGCGTGTGTGGTAGCCGCCGCCGCCGACTCAAATCCAAAGTTCACGGTCGATGCGGCGCACTCCTCACCGCGCGTTGGTTGCACACGCGGCGCGCGATGGCGGCGTCTAACCACGATGGGACGTACCTGAAGCTCCCGGTGAAGCGGTACGCGCCTCGGTCGATCCGTGAAACCGCGGAAGGGCGGTACTGGCGCCAATACCGATCCCCCGCTTTGCTTAATCAGGTGAGCCAGGTGACGAGCGTGCACTTTTCCGATACCTACCCCCACCACCTCGCGGTTACGTCGTCTGCGCGGGTCACGGTGTACAACTCCTCATCGCGCCGCCCGGTGAAGACGTTCCAGCGGTTCAAAGACGTGGCGTACAGTGGTGTGCTTCGGTCGGACGGCAAAGCGTTAGCGGTTGGGGGGCAGCAAGGATGGGTGCAGCTGTTCGACATGGCATCGCGAGCTGTACTGAGGAAATTCACGCTGCACACGCGGCCGGCGCGGTGCGTGCGGTTCTCGCCGCACTCGCACGCAATTATGTGCAGTGCGAGCGATGACACCACGGTGAGGCTGTGGGACATCGCCGCAGGGGCGTGCGTGACGCGGCATGACGGCCACACCGATTACGCGCGAGCGGTCACAGGGCATCCATCTTCAAGCACGACGTGGGCCTCCGGTTCCTACGACGGCACTGTTAAGCTGTGGGACAGTCGGGTGAACGGCGGGAAGGGGGGCTGTGGCATGACCTTGAAACACAACGCACCAGTAGAGGACGTGAGCTGGCTCCCGGGGGGGCAGATGTTAGTGTCGGTGGGGGGGCAGGACGTGTGTGTGTGGGACGCGCTTGCGGGCGGGAAGCTCGTGAAAAGAATACGCTGCCACCAGAAAACCGTGATGACATGTCACGTGGCGCCGGACGGAGGACCGGTGCCTGTTGCGGAGGATAAAAATGGTGACTCTGATCTGTTTTCAGGGTTCAATAGCTCAAGAAGTGCTATGACCCGAACCTCTCCTCGGTTATTGACCGGCTCTTTAGACGGCCATGTCAAGGTTTTTGAGCTCGACAACTTTTCCGTGACGCACGGCGCGAAATATCCAGGGCCAGTTTTATCAGTGGCTTTGTCTCCCGACGCAAACACGCTAGCAGTAGGGACTGCGAACAGGCTGTTGAGCATTAGACGACGGTCGAAGTCCCGAGAGGAATTAATCACGGGTGATGGAGGAGTTACAGGAGTGGGTACACAAGGTCACACTTCTTCCCAAACCCGACAAAACCGAAAAACTGGCCCTCGGCGTTTGGACGCTGGGTCGTACCAGTACTTCATCCGCGGCCAAAACGCCAAGGCTGCTGAGGGTGACGCGAAGATTGAACGCAGACGGCGTGCCAGGTTGGCGCAGCACGACCACGCGCTGCGACGGTTCAGATACGCAGAGGCGCTTGACAGTTCACTGGCCGGGGGAAGGGCGGAGGTTGCGTGCGCTGTTTTCGAGGAAATCGCGCGAAGGGGGGGGTTGAAAACGGCATTGGCGGGCCGGGACGCGAGTCAGTTAGAACCCGTGCTTCTGTTCGTCGCGAAGCACGTGGGTAACCCGCGGCACACGCGACCGCTCACATCTGTGGTCGCGCAAATCCTGAACATCTACGGCGGCGAAATAGGCGCGTCATCAAAAGTCGACTCCGCGCTGCGGAAGATTCGCCAGCGCGTTTTCAACCAAATCAAACTGCAGACGGAATTAGCAAACTTGGAGGGAGTCGCCGCGCCTTTGCTAGCCGCGAGGTGAGGGGCTGATTGATGGTCTAATGAACGTTATTAAGGTATAATGAACACTGTTACGGTCTAATTACGAAGAAGGCGACTAACTCAAGCTACAATTACTACTATCGGATACTTTATGCTACTCCATACTACTCTCTATTACTACTCTAGCACCTTACTCTAGCCGCTCCACGCTATTGTCGTCACTATTGTCGTCCCCACGAGGACGCCTTTTCGGATTCGAGCCGCGCTCGTTTTGTTCGCGGCGGCCAAAGCTTTCTGGCTTGTATTGTTCGAGTTCATCTTACTTACATCTTTAGAGTTCTTATCCGACTATTGCAACTCGTCAAGCACCGGCGCTAGGCACGTGTCGAAGTACTTTGGAAATAGCGCAACGAGCATCGTCCCTGTGTACCCAGTCGGAAGCGTCGGCGCTTTATGGTACGTGCACAGGGCTTGGTACGGTCGCTGCGCGTTGGCGTGGTGGTCACTGTGCCGCTGTAACCGGAACACGAAGTAGTTCGTCACACGCTGCGGCGCGTTCCACGAGTGCGCGGGGGTGACGGTTTCGTACATATCGTATGACGTTTCGTATTCATCGTCATCTGACCCATTCTTTTCTTTCTTTTCCCGTCGTAACCTGTAGTGCTCGATGTAGTTCACCAGCTCCAGCAGCGTCACCGCGACGAACGCTTGGCCTAGGAAGAATAAAACTGCGATGATATTACATTCGCAAAACACAAACAACCCTCCCCCCAACACGACCGGCCAAACGTGCGCATCAACCATGTACGTTTTCCCAAACGTTTTTTTAACGGTGTTTCGTAAGGTTCGTTCCGTACCGCTCCACAGGCGCCACGCGTTTGCATATCCGCCGAACACTGAGGTCGGCCAGAATGCTTAAAACGATTGGCCTCTTTTCGCCGACGCCGGGTCATGTGGCGTCGCTACCCGGAAGTGGTGCCCGAAACGATGCTCTATACTAAAATGCGCATAAAATACTGTCGATAGTAACAGCTTCGCTAACACTCTATCGAACCAACCCGGTTTGTGTAACAGCTCGTGCGCCACGACGATGCCCACGCCTCCGGTACACACCCCAGCGGAGACGCACGGCCCGATTTTCTGGTGAAGTCTAAATTGCAAAACGCCCACGCGCCGACTGTCAGTACCGGGCACTGCGCCACGGGCCACAGCCACGGCGGGAGTTTATACCGGGTATCTTGGGATGCGCGTTTGCTGTCCGTTTCGGTGAGGTTATCCAAGTCGTCCGGGACGATGATCTCCAGGATGGGCAATACGCAGAACACGAACCAGGCGCAACTCCAGGTGTTGCTCAAAATACCAATATGGCCATCCGCAGCTGCACGCACTGTTGCTAAAAAAGTCACGGGGAGGATGTAGCTCACGAAAAACGGCAACACCGCCGTTGAGCTGTCCAGTCGACCGGCCTTGACGTTCGAAACCGGAAACGCCGAGGCGGGACGGTTAGACATGGCGCACGTCAGTGTGCGTTGATTAAAGAAAAAGCAACAACCGAATATTTTCGACCTTCCAAGAATTCGATCTTCATTCCTTCCCGCGCTCTCGCGATGGCTGCTGTGACCCCTCCCCCAGCATCGGAACTTAACCGTGAGCTCGACGTTCTGTTAGCGACTGAGGACAACACCGTGAGGGAGGAGAGTGTTTCGTTGCTCGCCAAGAACAACGCGAGGGTCGCGTCTGAAAGGTTAACCTCCACCGATCCCAACGGAGCGGAGATTTACGACGGCCCCACCAAGACGATCGACGGCCACCAAATCAAAACAAGCGCCATACCTCCGTTGAAAAACTTGCTAAGCACCCCAGCGCTCCCGGAGGAGTTCGCGAGACACCTGCCGGAGCCGGAGGAGGAGGAGGAGGAGCAGTAGGCGTGGGTTGAGGCACACACAAGGTGAATTTCGGGGCTTTAGATTTGGCTCGAATTGCCTTAGACATAGAATTATGCGTCGCTCGCACGCTTCCTCTTCGCGCTCCACACGGCGTCGCTCCGCGCTCACACGTCTCGCGGTGCTAATATGCACCGTGTCTGTCTTCACCAGCATCGCGCGCGCTACGAGGCAAAAACGTTTAGACGCCGCGGCGCTGAAACGCCTGGACAGATTAGACCCGGCGGGCACCCTGCGACGCGAGTGGGAGTTGATTGCGAAAGATGAAGACGGAGTATCATCACTAAAAAATAATGATGCCGCAGTTCTGTCCCCCCACTGCGAAGCGTCTCTCGCCGCGGTTTTGCCGCTGAACGAGTTTACCTTGGCCACGACGCCGCACGACACCGTCGCGCGGTCGAGGTTGTACTCGACCTTTGCGCGTCAGTCGCAACAAAAAGGACTGACTTTGTTTGAAGAGGGTAAGAATCTCGCCGCGACGCAAGGCTTGGGTTTGTCCTCACTTTTCACGCGGGACGAAACAACTGGTGTACACAGTGCTGTTTTGACGCGGCTAGACGTGCCCGTGCGCGCCGTGGTGGTGCCCCTTCCGAGCGAGTCACGCGCGGCGAAGATAATTTACGAAAAAACAAAGAACGCGCTTTTGGAGTATTTTCCAGCAGAGTATTTTCCAAGTTCCTCTGAATCCAAATCAAACCACGCAAAGTCGGTGTGGCTCCAGGACCCGTCGCTATATCACTTCTCCACGTTCCACGCGTCGCACCACCTGGACCCGAAGCCGTATAGTATAGGGAAGGAAAAGGACGTTGAGTTCGATTTCGAGCTCACTTCCATTCGATCGGCAGCGAGTAGTTCGTGCCCGATCGACGCTGTTGTGGAGCGAGTGGTGGTCACCCCCACGGGTGTGGTGATGGCGCTTTGGAACATCGAGGGCGGGGGTGAACCGGGAGTGTTCCGTGATCGATTGCGGGATATGTTGCCCAACTCCCCTGCTGAGCAGATCGTGAAAGAAAAAGTCATCTGGCACAGCACGGTGGCGCGGTTGTTGACGCCACCGTTTGGTTCGTCGGACAAAGACAAATCCACGCATGCTGCTTTGAAACTTCAATCGCAACTCACCGAACAGCTGTGCGGCGTCAAAGCCCGCCTGAAAAAAGCGTGGTTCGTGGAGGAACACGATAAACTCGCGCTGGCGCTGGGGGGGAAATTCGATACGTTCGACGCGCCGTTTCAGTGTGGAGAGGGATAGAATACTCCTGAACATTGAGGTTCAAATCCTACTAGATATTGTGCATATGAGTATATTATAGACACACTCTGCTCTCTCAACTCTACTCGTACTTTCGGAGCGTCACCGCCGTGCTTTTCATCGCGTCACGTTACCTCTATGGGCAAACAGACACATCACGTTCTCGCTTGGTGCTGCGCGAACATCCAGCGCGTGGAGATTATCGCGAGTTTCTTGTCGAGCGTCATGACTTTGCGCAAACGCCACTGGACGTGAAGCGCGAACGCGATGGGCACGATGGCCGCTCCGGGGAGTCACCGGGGACGTTGGCTTGGCGACTGGGTAGGTTGATTGGATGTATCTTTCTCTGGATCGATTGAATCTTTTGACCCGTCAGGATTCCAATTCTTGTCAATCTCAACCGTGGTGTCGTTCTCGGAAACCTCGCCGCTGTTTTTTGGAGACGACATCGAGCGATCCGGTTCAACATCGTCAGTCACTCCCTTCACCTCTCCATTCCCTACATCACCCTCTTCCTCGCGTGCATCCTCCGAGCCGTTCGCCCGCGTTTCCCGCGCTAGCTCTCCGTCCGGCCCCTCTTCGTCGGACCCCCCAACCGTGATGTCGTAGTACGGGGCAGAAACTGGCCGCGGGTGACACGCGGTGAACGACTTCGGAGTTGGGTCGCACCAATCCGTTTTTCCACTCAACCTTACGAACGTCGCTGCGTTGTTGTGCCGTATGTCGCCCTGTTCGATGAACTGGGGATAGTCAGGTGCGCTAAACACGGTGCACAACTTGCCCACCCCGGCAATGTCGTGATCGATTGAAAATCCGTTCTTCATGGGGTCCATCCCGACTCTGTCTTCCCTCGCGTCGGGGCCTTCGTGGCTTCTCAAAATCAAAGATAAGTTATTCAACTTTAAAAACTCGCTCGTCGCGTCGGGGCCGAACATAGTCCCTATTCCACGGTTTTCGTTTGGAATCAAACCAACAACTGATCCCTCTCCGCTTTCCGGAGCAGGGTCACTCCACAACACGTCCCCCGCGATCGTCGCGTCGCCCTCGCCGTCAGGGTCGCCGCCCCCCTTCCACGCTGATGCCAATTCATCAAGCGTTCCCACCGTCAATTTCGCGTTCCGTCCCTTTCCTTTTCGCTTTTTGCCCCTGAACAAACCCCCGTGCAGCACTAACGTTTTATCGCCAATCATCGCCGCTAGCGGGAGTTCGCTGCCTACATTCATGAAGTTCCTCCACAACACATTGCCGCTTGGTTTACTGTACTTGACTTGCAGTTCCCGTTTGTACCCGTACACCTCTGTGCAGAACTCGCACTCGTGGTTGCCTCGAAGTAAAAACACAAACTCAGGGCACGCTGCTTTCCACGCTAAAACCACGGCAAACAACTCGGCGCCCCACGCGCCTCTGTCCACGAAGTCGCCGTTGAACACGTACCAATTTGTTTCACTCGGCTCGCCTGCGATTTGCATCAGCTTCAACGCGTCGTGCAGCTGGCCGTGCGTGTCCCCTACAACGACGACTTCCGTGTCCGGAGGCGGTTGCAGCCGCAACAAAGTGGGCTCTGCTTCCAACAAGTTGAGTGTGTGCTTCATTAAGCGCTCGTGCACCTGCTTGGGGAACACCTTCGAGAGGTGCTTGGGGGGCTCGCCTGACCTGCTGCTCGCGTCCAGGGTTTGCGCCAATGATTTGGCCCACCCGGGGGTGATCAAACCGTCAGAGGGCCACTCCATGATGGTGGTCATGTTCTGTTTGTAACGAGCGATGGGTCGATCCGGTGGGGATGACAGTGCCAACTTTTGTTTGATTAAGATTCTCGCGAGAAATGGAAATGCCACAAGGACCCGGGTTCCGGAAGCACCGGCGTGCTTTCTGACGTCGAAACGCGGGGTGGGTTATGCGCGCGTGTGACGTGGTCGTCGACGCCGGCAGTCGCGCGACGAGAACTGACGTGTGCCCCGAGGGGAGGGATCGTTGTTTTGGAATCAACTTTTTGAACATCCGAGAACTCGCCGAAAATATCGAGCAACGACAATCCTGCAAGAATCCCATTCGGTAGGCACACCTACGATGCGTGCGTTCGTGCTTCTCGCACTTGTGGCGCTCGCCTCGGCGACCTCGTCTGCGTATGAGTCTGTGTACGACGAGTGCCCTGTGGCACCCGCAAATCCCGGTGATCGCCGCAAAGGCTACCAAAGGACGTTCGTGCTCGCCGTGCAGCGCACCTTCCCGAACGCGAAGCAAGGGGATGGTGATGTGGTGGACCAGGCGCAGGCGCGTACTCGCGTGGATCGCATCGCCACAGAACTCACCGCGCTTGATGCGGATTTCGTGCACCTATCAGGCGTGGACGGGTGCGCCGAGCTTACACGCTTGGTCGCCGCGAGCACCGCGATTGATGCGTCCGTCGCGGGCGATTACCGACCGTACCTGGTGGCAGGGAAAGGAGTTGGTTCGGGAGGTGATTCTGGCTCTGATTCTGAAACACAAGTCGCGTCACCCTCTTTGCTTACGCGTCTCGATCCCACTTCCGATCTATACCTCGCCCATAAGACTGGACCCACTGAATTGCCTCCTCACTACTTCGCCCGGATCAAAATCGGCGGAGTGAACGTCCTGGTCGCAGGGATAGACGCGAAGAGGGATGACACCGATACCGACGAAAACGAAAAAATAAAAGCGCAAAACGCGTGGTCGACCGAAATCAAAAACAGACTCGACCGAGGCGACCAAGTCATCGTACTCGGCGAGCCTGGTGAATTTCTATCGAGCATCAACAACACCTTAACGAAGCTCCCTGCGACTTCAAAAGTATGGGTCTCTTTCGGAATCCAAAACGCGCTTCTGACGTACACGAGCGAGTCGCGGCTGCCGAGGGTCGTAAAGAGGAGAAGCGAGTTCTTCACGCTCACGATTACGTTCAAGCCCGGCGTGTTCACGAATGAAGAGGAAACGCTACAAGAATACTTCACCAATTACAGAGTGTATGTCATCGCGTGTGAATTTTTATTCGCGTGCGTGTTTGTCCGGGGAGTAGTGAGGCTGGCGTTTCCGCAAAGCATCTCACCGAGCGACGCCGCGAAGGAACTCGAGAGGCGACTAAAGAAAAAAGAATAGGTTTTTTAATTGCTCAGTATTTATTATGTAGAAATAAGACGGTCACTCCTTCACTGCTGCGCGCACCCGTCCGGCGCTGCTTCCGCGTTTTCCTTTTCCGCGGGTGCCACGGGCGTCGGTGCAATTTTCGCCTTCTTCGCGTCGGGCTCGCTGGACATCGACGCGAACGCCGCCGCCGCCGCCGCCGCTGATGATCCAGCAGCCGCTGGCGGCGCCGCGACGGGCGCGACCGTGATGCGCTGCGGCGCCTTCTTCACCTCGCCGCCAATTGGCACGGGCGTTACTCGTTGCGCGCCGCCCGCGCTCTTTCCCACCACCCCGAGGTTGACGGGCTGGGCCGCCCCAGGCGCCAGCTTCGGTGCGTCGAATCCCATGGTTTCCACGACCCCTGACGCGGAAGCACCACCCGCCCCAGACCCGCCGCCCACCCCGCCGATCGCGGCGAACGCCTTTTTTATTTGCTCGCGCGTGTCGTTGTCCTCGGATACTAAACCTTGCAGCTCCTCTTCTCTGACTTTCAAGTCACCGAGCACGGCCTCGATCTGCTCTAATTCCGCCTTGGCGACGCTGAGGGGATCCGCGTGCGGTGCTACGCCAGGAGGCAAGCTTTTCTGCACCGCTTCAATCGCCGCTTCATCCGACGTTTTCAAACGCGCAAGCCTCGATTCCAAAATTACGATCGCTCTCTTGCAATTCTTAAACGCTGACTCCAGCTTGTCGTCCATCTGTTGCGCGACTGATATGCTCAGCAGCACACCGGCTATCCGCCGGTCGTCGTCCTCCAGCTCGACCTCCAGGATCGCCAGGCACTGCTCCAGGTCCTCCAGCGCGCTTTGAAAGTTAGCGTGCTCGGTGTTCATCTCCCCTAGCGTCTCGAAACAGTTCGCTAGTTCAATTGGATGCGACTCGTCCTCCTCGTAAATCAAACGCGCGTTCTCCACGAGCTTCCACGCCAGCTCCATGTCATCCTCATTCTCTTCGTCGTCTGAGGCGTCGTTTTTCTCGTTAGCATCCGCTTTCTCCTCCTCATCGTCGCACGCTTCGCCTTCATCCCCTTCATCTACCTCGGCTTTCGCTTTCTTGCCAGCTTCATCCTTGGCATCCGCCTGCGCCTGCGCTTGCTTCCCGAACACCGTGTTTTCGTCCTGCGCCTTGTAGAACAGCGCGCAGCCGTACTTGTAGTACGCGGGCGCGGTTTCGATGGCCAGGTCGCCATGAACTGTGGTTTTCAACTCTAACGCGCGCGCCAAGAGCTCGATGGCGTCATCCATGGCGCCGGCCTTTATCGCGGCGACGCCCTTTTTGTACGCCTCATCCGCCTCAGCAGTCAGAGCGGCGGTGTCCCCGGGGGGGGGGGTCTCCGCCATGGCGCGAGAAAGAACAACGTTCGGTGAACGCTGCGAAGCGTCTCGAGGCGCGCGGGCACAGTGCGCCGGCGTCACTCGTTGTACCCCGGATCTCAGTGTGCCCACGGATTTGAGAAGAGCAAACTTTTGAAATTGGCAAACAGCGGTGTCCTCGAGCCGTCGTTTTAGGGTCTAAAAATTTGGATCCAACGAATCCCGTACCGGGATTTACGCGCGTGCGGTGCCCACCTGCCAAGATAAAACGCGTGACTCACGCCCGTCAAGGCATCACTCCTCCGACGCCTGGAGCGCGGCGGACGAAGCGGAAAAGACCGCGAGCCGGCACGAGCCTTTCTGGTGCGTCACGAACCCGGACCCGGGGACGCGCGACAGTGCTACCTGACCGGCTTACCGCTCCCGTCTCTCGATCACTTCGACGGTTGGAGGTTGCCAACTCACAATTCAAAGCAACGACATTCGTCTCTGACATCCCCCGGCCGGCACCCATCCCCCTACCCTCGCAGACGTTCGGAGCGACCGGAAAGGAATTAGTTTCACTCGACGCCTCGGACGCGCCATGGCGGCGAGTGCCACCGGTCATGTCGCGCTCGCCCCTTCAGCTGGACGAGCGCTGGGCAGGCGTCGCATTCGCGCCCCGCCAACAAAAGCCACGGGCGTGCTCGCCTCGGCGCACTCGAAACGCGCGACCGCGACACCTGTGCCGTCCAGCGCACAGCCCCGTGTGTGCGCAAGGACCGGCCAGGCTGGGATCGTAGGCGCCGCGACTCCGACTCCCACGCGGCGGTGGCGCCCCCGGGGGTCCGTGTTAGTGGGCGTCCGGGGCGGATCCGAGGCGGAGTGGGAGGAGGGATGGCGCTCGGGCGCCGGCCGAGGACGCGGACGGTCTCGCGCGGGTGCCTCCAACGATACCCCAGCAGACCCCCCCGCTGATGTGTTCGCCACCGTGGTCATAGAGGGCTTCGGCGTGTCCTCGACACTCGTGGAAAGCAGTACAGGTGACGATGCAGAAACTGCGGACACGGAGCAAAATCAACCCGGCCGCAAACGCGCGTGGCTCAAGAAGACGGTGTGGAAAGCGCTGAGCGGGGAGGAGGTGTCGGTGGATAACTCGAGAGAAACCCAGGAATCATCCACCACTGATACTTTAGAGAACAGGCAAGCGTACCCTGAAGCGGACGGCGGGGCTTTGAACGGCGGGATGGAAGAGGAACGCGAAAGAGAATCAGAA
>MDSY01029751.1_pt1 | contig 10675 bp, 7 predicted proteins | sample 811131 | NCBI WGS metagenome assembly MDSY01 (sample SAMN05326643, study PRJNA326480) | marine metagenome | isolation source: seawater | place: Atlantic Ocean: South West | collected 2010
AGGTTTGGTATGACCGTCGGAAGCACTGTTGGCTCCATGAGTGTATCGTCAAAGTTTAAGACGTGGTCAACTGTTTCCTTATCGATATCTCTTAAAGTCTCCTCAGCAATTTTCTTAAGCCTAGCCTCAGTATAACGCATTGCAGCTGGACTATCACCATCTACCGAACCAAAGTTCCCTTGTCCATCAACCAGTGGGTATCGCAAACTCCAACTCTGAGCCATACGCACCATAGTATCATAAACAGATGAATCACCATGTGGGTGATATTTACCAAGCACCTCCCCAACAATTCTTGCAGACTTCTTGTGTGATTTATTAGAATAAACTCCTAAATCCATCATTCCAAAAAGTACCCTTCTGTGAACAGGTTTCAAACCATCTCTTACGTCTGGCAATGCTCTTGAAACAATTACAGACATCGAATAATCGATGTAAGCTGCTTTCATTGTTTCTCCTATATCTACTTTTACAATTCTTTCTCCTTCAGCCATGTTTTGCTAATTATTTGATGCGCTAAAAACAACCTTAAAAAACAAGGTTTTAACTCAGCTAAATTAGGAAATAAAACCTTTCGAAAACCTAGTACATAATGGACTTTCCAACAAAATTTTGTTAATAAGAAAACTCAATATTAATTAAAATAAAAAATGCTCTGATTAGTATTTATTGAAGACTAACTTTACTAGTGTTATTTCACTTATTTTTGATTAAATTAGTATATATATTAATTATACATCTATGGAAGCCAAATTTTCACCAAGAGTTAAAGACGTCATTACATACAGTCGTGAAGAAGCGTTACGCCTTGGACATGACTATATAGGTGTTGAGCATTTGTTCCTTGGGATATTAAGAGAAGGAGAAGGAAACGCTATAAAAATTTTAAAAGCTATTAATGTTAATTTACAAGATGTTAGAAAAGCAATTGAAAACGAAATAAAACCAAAGTCTAATAATTTTAACCAAAGTGGAAACATACCTTTAGTAAAGCAGGCCGAGAGAGCTCTAAAAATAACATATTTAGAAGCGAAGCTTTTCAAAAGCAGTCTCATCGGAACAGAACATCTATTACTTAGTATTCTAAAGGACGACGACAATGTAGTAACCAATGTATTTGAAGAATTCAACGTTGATTATGAAACTGTAAAAAATGAAATGGATATGATTGAAGAAGAAACGGACCCAAAGGCGGAGTTTCCGGGAGGACCTGCCGAAGATGATAATAACGACACAGGAGGTAGTGAGGGATCTGGTGGAAGTAGTCACTCTTCTAAAAAGTCGGGAGACAGCAAGAGTAAAACTCCAGTTTTAGATAACTTCGGAAGAGATTTGACAGAAATGGCGACTGAAGGGAAATTAGACCCTATAGTTGGTCGAGAAAAGGAAATTCAGCGAGTATCACAAATACTTTCAAGGAGAAAGAAAAATAATCCAATTCTCATAGGTGAGCCAGGCGTAGGGAAATCTGCAATTGCCGAAGGTTTAGCATTAAGAATTGTCCAGAGAAAAGTTTCTCGTGTCTTGTTTGGAAAAAGAATTGTCACTCTTGACCTAGCCTCATTAGTAGCTGGAACTAAATATAGAGGACAATTTGAAGAGAGAATGAAGGCTGTTATGAATGAGCTAGAAAAATCTCCAGAAATCATATTGTTCATTGATGAAATACATACGATTATTGGCGCAGGTGGTGCGTCAGGTTCTCTTGATGCTTCAAACATGTTTAAACCAGCTCTTGCAAGAGGTGAAATACAGTGTATTGGGGCGACTACTCTTGATGAATTTCGTCAGTACATCGAGAAAGATGGAGCTTTAGAGAGAAGGTTCCAGAAAGTATTGGTTGAACCGACTTCAATTGAAGAGACTATTGAGATTTTAAACAATGTTAAAAGCCGTTATGAAGATCATCATAATGTCAATTATACTCCTGAAGCGATTGATGCTTGTGTAAAAATGACAAACAGATTTATCACTGATCGTCATTTACCAGACAAGGCCTTAGATGCTTTAGACGAGTCTGGATCAAAGGTTCATATTACTAACATCAATGTTCCTATTGAAATTATTCAAATCGAAAAAGATATTGAGAATGTTAAGGAAGAAAAGAATCAAGTAGTCAAATCCCAAAAATACGAAGAAGCAGCTCGCTTAAGAGATTCTGAAAGGCAACTTAATGAAAAACTTGATAATGCTAAGGCTAAATGGGAAGAAGATATTAAAGACCATAGAGAAACTGTAACTGAAGATGATGTTGCTGAGGTAATTGCCATGATGACTGGAATTCCAACGAAACGTGTATCTGAAAAAGAACAAGGTAGACTTGCAAAAATGGCTGAAGAGCTTAAAGGATGTGTTATTGGTCAAGATGATGCAATTAAAAAAGTTGTAAATGCTATTCAGCGAAATAGAGTTGGATTAAAAGATCCAAACAAACCTATTGGTTCATTCATATTCCTAGGCCCTACGGGTGTTGGAAAAACTCAATTAACAAAAGAGTTGGCTAAATTCATGTTTGATAGTGAAGAATCTTTAATTAGAATTGACATGAGTGAATACATGGAGAAGTTTGCTATTTCAAGACTAATTGGTGCGCCTCCTGGCTATGTTGGATATGAAGAAGGAGGACAATTAACTGAAAAAGTTAGAAGAAAGCCTTACTCAATTATTTTGTTAGATGAAATTGAAAAAGCTCATCCAGATGTTTTTAATTTGTTACTTCAAGCACTAGATGATGGACATTTAACTGATTCTTTAGGAAGAAAAGTTGATTTCCGTAATTGTGTAATTATAATGACCTCAAATGTTGGAACTAGAAAACTTAGAGATTTTGGTGCTGGTGTAGGATTTAACACTAACGCCAAGGCCTCTTCCGCTGATGATCATGCTAAAAGCGTTATTACAAAAGCCCTCAAGAAATCCTTCGCCCCAGAATTCTTAAACAGAATTGATGATGTTATTTTGTTCAACTCTTTAAGTAGAGACAACATTCATCAGATTATCGATATTGAATTATCTAAATTATTTTCTAGGGTTAATGATTTAGGTTTTAAAATCGAATTATCAGATAAGGCTAAGGATTATATTGCTGATAAAGGATACGATCAAGAATACGGAGCAAGACCCTTAAAAAGAGCAATTCAAAAGTATCTAGAAGATGCCTTAGCTGAAGAGATTTTAACTTCTAATCTTTCTGAGGGAGATACTGTTAAAGTAGATTTTGACGAGAAAAAGTCAGAAATAACAATGAAAGTTACCAAGTCTAAAAAGAAGACAGCAACAAAAGATGAAGAGGGCACTACTGAATAAACAATAATTTTTGAGCACAAAAAAGCCCCGCTAAATGCAGGGCTTTTTTGTGCTCAAAATATTGAATTTCTTCTAAGCTCGTTTTTAGATTAAAAAAGTATCAGCTGATTCTAATTTTAAAGTAAAACATATCCAAATGGTATTAGAACAAGTTTTTTATTACTATACAAAATATTAATAATCTTAACATCTCTTATTGCTATTTAACATCTTTTTTCAAATCATTAAATATTAATTTTTGCAATTAATAACAATAGAATTAAGGCTATTAATATTTATTTAGAATTAACTTTGTGAATATATTTTGTTGTTATGATTTCACAAAGAGAACTATTCTATTCCTATATCGCTCAAACATCACCAGAACCTATGGCTTTAGATATAAAGAAAGCTAAAGGGGTATATCTAATTGATTCAAAAGGAAAAAAATATGTTGACTTAATATCTGGTATTTCTGTTTCAAATGTTGGCCATTGTAATCCAAGGGTAGTTGCGGCTATAAAAGATCAAAGTGAAAAATACATGCATCTTATGGTTTACGGAGAATATGTCCAAGGACCACAAAATGAATTAGCAGAGGCGTTATGCAAATTACTTCCAAATAATTTGAATAATGTTTATTTTGTAAATTCTGGTAGTGAAGCAATTGAAGGTGCTTTAAAGCTAGCCAAGAGATATACGGGAAGAACTGAAATCATATCTTGTAAAGACGCTTACCACGGAAGTTCTCATGGAGCGTTAAGTATTATGGGTAATGAGAATTTTAAAAATAATTTCCGCCCATTATTACCAAACACAAGATTAATTGAGTACAATAATTTTGAAAACATTAAATTAATTACAGATAATACAGCCGCAATAGTTATTGAATCATTTCAAGCTGAGGCTGGAATTATCTCACCAATTGAAGGTTACATACAAGCAGTTAGAAAAAGATGTGATGAAGTTGGAGCTTTAATGATTATGGATGAGGTTCAGACTGGTTTTGGAAGAACAGGTACATTTTTTGGGTTTGAACAACACAAAATTGAACCGGATATTATTACTCTTGCAAAAGGAATGGGAGGTGGAATGCCAATTGGAGCCTTCATATCTAAGAAAGAAATTATGAATAAGCTTACTCACCACCCAGTTTTGGGACATATAACTACATTTGGTGGTAATGCAGTTACATGCGCTGCAAGTTTAGCTTGTCTAAAGGAAATTCAAGAAAAAAATCTTATTCAGAATGTAAATGAAATAACATCAATTTTTCTCGATAAACTAAAAAACCCTGCCATTATCGAAACTAGAGGTGTTGGCTTTTTTCTTTGTGTAGAATTTATAGATCAAAAGTTTAATTTTGGCGTAATCAAAAAATGTATTACAAAAGGAGTTATTACTGACTGGTTTCTTTTTAACGATAAATGCTTAAGAATTTCTCCCCCTTTGAATTTGGATAAAGAAACGGCTATAAATTGCTGCAATAAGATACTTGAAGCAATAGAGGAACAATCTAAAATTTAAAAAGCCCTTACAAACTTCACAAGTTATATCATTATCACAAGATTAGTTATTGGTATTACCAACCAATATTCCAAGAAAAAATATTTTCTTGATACTTTAGATACTACTTTTTATCAATTTCCTTTCCTTAATTAAGTTATTAAGGCACTTGCTCCAATATGCTTTATTTTGTTTTTGAATACGACAGCTTTTACAAACTATTATTTTTCCTAGTTAGCTTTTGAAAAAAGCACTTATAATTAAATCTAAAACAATAGCACAAAACAAAAAAGAGCTGCCATTTCTGGAAGCTCTTTGAATTATTATTAAATTATTATTTTATTTAGCTATTCCGACTGCCCTAACTTCTCTAATTACAGTCACTCTAACTTGTCCAGGATAAGTCATTTCCGTTTGAATTTTTTGAGAAATGTCAAAAGCTAAAGTTTCTGATTCTTTATCGCTAACCTTTTCACTCTCAACAACAACCCTTAATTCTCTACCTGCCTGAATTGCATAAGTTTTAAGAACACCAGGATAACTTAAGGCAACTTCTTCAAGTTCCTTAATTCTCTTGATATATGATTCTAAAATTTCACGTCTTGCTCCTGGTCTTGCTCCTGAGATAGCATCACAAACCTGAACTATAGGCGAAATCATTGATGTCATCTCAACTTCATCATGGTGTGCTCCTATTGCATTGCACACATCAGGTTTCTCCTTAAGTTTCTTTGCTAAATTCATACCAAGAATGGCGTGAGGTAACTCTGGCTCATCATCAGGAACCTTACCAATATCATGTAACAAACCTGCTCTTTTAGCAGCTTTAACATCTAAACCAAGTTCTGTAGCCATAATAGCACATAGATTTGCCACCTCTCGTGAGTGCTGTAATAAATTTTGACCGTAAGATGATCTATATTTCATTCGACCCACCATTCTGATTAACTCAGGATGTAATCCATGAATTCCTAGATCAATGGCAGTTCTCTTACCAACATCAGCTATTTCTTCATTTAAATTTTTTCTTGTTTTGGCAACAACCTCCTCAATTCTTGCAGGATGAATTCTACCATCAGTCACTAACTGATGCATTGAAAGTCTTGCAATTTCTCTTCTAATAGGATCAAAACAAGATAAAATAATGGCTTCTGGTGTGTCATCAACAATAACCTCTACTCCTGTAGCCGATTCAATTGCGCGGATATTACGTCCTTCTCTACCAATTATTCTCCCTTTAATTTCATCAGATTCAATATGAAAAACTGAAACAGCATTTTCAATAGCTGTCTCTGTAGCACATCGCTGAATACTTTTAATAATAATTTTCTTTGCCTCTATATTTGCACTCATCTTTGCTTCTTCGATGGTGTCTTGAATATGTGACATCGCTTCAGTTTTGGCCTCAGCTTTAAGTGTTTCAACTAACTGCTTTTTTGCCTCTTCTCCACTAATACCAGCAACAGCTTCTAACTGCTCCACTTGACGTCTATGTTGTTTATCTAAATCAGCCTCTTTGTTTTCATTTCGCTTAACCTTTTCTTCGAGCTTAGTTTTTAAACGCTGTAAATCTTTGTCTTTCTTGTTAAATTCATTCAATTTCTGATTCAAGCTAGCTTCTTTTTGCTTTAGCTTGTTTTCAGATTGCGCCATCTTTTGACTTCTCTTGTTAACAGTATTTTCATGCTCAGATTTTAGATGAACAAACTTTTCTTTGGCTTGTGAAATCTTATCTTTTTTAATTTGCTCACCATCCTTCTCAGCAGAATCTAGAATCTGTTTAGCTTGCTTGTTAGTAAGTGCCTTTAAAACAAATACGCCTCCTAACAAACCTACTACAACACCTACTAGCCCATAGACTATTCCCTCCATAATTTAATTATTTAATTAGTTTAATTAAAACCAAATAATAAGATCATTACCAATGTCTTAAAGGAAATTAAAAATTAGCTTTTTAGATAATTAGAGACGAACTCTTCTAGGTCCTTTAACTTATCGTGCAAACCATCGTCAGCACCACCCAAATCATTATTGCTCTTTTTATTAGCCATCATATATTGAAATAAAAACATGGCCAATAAGTCTTGTTTATCTTTTACGCCATAGTTAGTTTTAAGTAATTCTAAACTTTCTTTAATTTCTTGTTCAACAGAAATCACATCTTTTTGATCAGAAAGACTTACTTTAAGCGGATATTCTTTTCCTGCTATATTTACTTTTATTGAAACGCCGTCCGACATCCTAACTATTTACTTGCGCAATGCATTTATCAATTTCCCGAATAAGTTCATTAATCTTCAACTTAATTTCGGTTGCTTTTCCTTCTTTGCCAGAAAGTGATTTAGCAAGCCTTAACAACTTATTTTGCTCAATCAATCCCTTAATCTGGGCTTTTGAATCAGAAAGTTTACCTTGTAAAAATGAATTCTCTTCTTTTAACTGACTAACATCTTCTTTCGCCTTTTTATGTTGAATTATAAGTTTTTCAACTTTGGACTGAAGACTGTCAACAATTAATGAAGTATTTTTTTCTTCCATAGTAAACCCTGACTGTTGCAAATGTAACTTTCAGAAGGGAGTTAAACAAATTAAAAAAAACCTGTTACTAACTTTTGAGTGTTTATATGACTTTTTAACCTCATTTTGACCGATTTTTGCAGTATAAATTAAAATGAAAATTATTTTACTGTTCATATCTCTTACGGCATGCTTTTTTTTAGGTGCACAAATGGAAAAGTATCCTCAAAACTACTTTAGATCTCCAATGGACATTCCATTATATCTAGCTGGCAACTTTGGAGAGTTAAGAGCAAATCACTTTCATGCAGGAATCGATATAAAAACACAGGGCATTGAAGGCAAAAAAATCTACGCTTCAGCAGAAGGTCATGTATCAAGAGTGAAAATAGAGCTTGGTGGTTATGGAAAAATAATTTACGTAGATCATCCTAATGGTTACACGACAACTTATGCTCATCTTAAATCGTTTTCATCAAAAATTGATTCCTTCATAAAAAAGGAACAATACCAAAAAAAATCATTTACCATAAATTGGTATCCTGATTCTGGATTGATTGCAGTTAAGAAAGGAGAGATAATTGCTCTATCTGGAAATACAGGAGGTTCTGGCGGTCCACATCTCCATTTTGAGATAAGAGAAACAAAATCTGAACATGCAATCAATGTATTAATGTTCGGAATGCCCATAAAAGATGATATTGCACCAATTATTAAGGGAATTCGAATTTACCCACTTGGACCTAAGTCTTTAGTCAATAATAAGATTACACCAAGTTATTTTGGCGCATCTAAATTAGATGGTGAATATAAAATTAATGGTACACCCCTAGTGTCTAATAAAATAGGAATTGGAGTTGAAACACTTGACATAATAAACGGATCAGGAAATAGATGTGGTGTATTTCAAATTAGATTAAAAGTAGACGAGCTAATTGTTTATGAACACAAAATGGACAAAATTCCGTTTGAAGAATCAAGGTATTTAAACGCACACACTGATTATTATTTTAGAAAGACCGAAAGAAAATGGATTCATAAATCTTTTATAGAACCAAATAATAATTTAAGTATTTACAGTAGAGCTGAACAAAATGGAATTTTAAATTTCACAGATACTTTAATCCACAAAATAGAATATTCTATATCTGACGTTGCTGGAAACGTTTCTAGACTAAGTTTTAATGTCAAAGCAAATAATAACTCGACTTTTATAAAAAAAGAAATTCCTAAATATTTCGCAAAAAAAATGGAATATCATCTTGATAATGAATTTTCAGAAAAAGGTATTCTTATTAAAATACCTCAAGGTTCCTTATATAAGGATATTGATTTCAACTACCATTCTGCTCCTAATCCTAGAAAAAGATGGAGTGATATACATTATATACATACAGATCTAACCCCCTTACACAAACCCGTAGAAATATATATTAAATGCGAATTCCCTTCCTATATACCTATGGAAAAATTAGTTGTCGTTAGAAAATCTTCTTCTGGAGACTTAGAAGGAGTTGAAATTGGAGAATATAAATTAGGATATTACTCCTTTAAAACTAAGTATTTTGGAAACTTTTATATTTTTCATGATATAATTCCTCCCACGATTAAACCTCTGAATATTTACGATGGGAAAAACATTGCTCACCAAGGAAAGTTTGATTTTATAATTACGGATAATCTCTCTGGGATTAAAACTTATAACTGCTACATAGATGGAAATTGGCTATTAATAGAATATGACCGTAAAAAGAAAAGATTGACCCACTTTAAACACGGTGTGATTTCGAAAGGAAAGCATAAATTAAAACTTGTTGTAACTGATGCTGTAGGTAATGAAAACATCTATTCTTGCACCTTTTTCAACTAGAATATCATTTCATTAAGTCTCTCAAGCTCTTTCCTTTCAAACTTGGTAAAAAGAAATACTTTGGTCTACCAATAATCTGGGAAGAATAAATACCTGTATGTCCACTGAAATAATATGACACAAAACATGCTAATACAATAAAGATTGCTGCATCAAAACCAAAAAGTTCCATACCCATTATACTACATGCAATTGGGGAATTTGTAGCACCTGCAAAAACAGCAACGAGACCAATACCTGCTAACAAGTCAACTTCTAACGGCAAAAGAAGGCTAAGCGAACTACCAAAAGATGCACCGATAAAAAAAAGTGGAGTCACCTCTCCGCCTTTAAAACCAGCACTTAGTGTTAATAATGTTAAACCTATTTTCAAAGCAAATACTTCAATTCCCTGTATGACTTTAAAAGAATCAGCAATTGTTTCAAGGCCTAGTCCTGCATATTTGAAACCAAAAATATAGATTAAGAATGAAACAATAATCCCTCCAATAAATGCCCTTTGAAAATCATGTCTAATTACTTTTTTAAAATAATTAGACAACCAAAATAATCCTTTACTAAAAAACATTGCGACAAGTCCAAAACCAATACTGGCCAATAAAACCCAACAGAGGTTTAAAAGGTTAAAATCAGGAACTTTTTTTATTGCATAGATAGCATGCTCAATTGGCCACAAATCACAAACATAATTTGCAACTAAAGCTGAAAGTAAAATAGGAAGTAAACCTCGGTATCTTACTTTTCCCAATATTATAATCTCCATGGCAAATAATGTTCCAGCTAAGGGTGTTCCAAATAGTGAAGCAAACCCAGCAGCCATACCACACATAATAAGTATTTTACGACTTTCATTTGAAAAATTCTTAATGAAGTTTAACTGATCAGCTATCGCTGCTCCCATTTGTACAGCTGTCCCCTCCCTTCCTGCCGAACCACCACAAACATGAGTTATAATTGTTCCTAATAAAACTAAAGGTGCCATTAAAAATGAAATAACCTTAGATGGTTTTTGAACTTCTTCAATTAATAAATTATTACCTTTTATAACATTTCCTCCCCAAAACTTATAACAAGCAGCGACTAATACACCACCAACAGGAAGAAAAAACAGTAACCAATTATGTGAATCCCGAGTCTCCTTAGCCCACTCCAATAACAATAAAAAAACTGCAGATGCACTTCCTGCAAAAGCGCCTACGACAAAAGCTATAAGCACCCACTTTAAAAGGGACTTTACACTAAAGTTCTTCTTTAAGATATTTTTGAATGCTACTGTTAACATTATTAACAAATATAACTTTTTAATTAAGTAGATTAACTTCTAAGATTTAGACCTTTTTTTATGTTTAATTTTAATTTCTTATAAATTACTTAAACAAATGCAAGCATTAAATTATTTTAAATTACTAACCTCTTTAATCATTATCAGTTTTTTAATTTTTGGCTGTAAAAAAGAAAATGGAATAAATATTTTTGAAAGCGTACCAAATGTAAACA
>MDSY01021353.1_pt1 | contig 10674 bp, 10 predicted proteins | sample 811131 | NCBI WGS metagenome assembly MDSY01 (sample SAMN05326643, study PRJNA326480) | marine metagenome | isolation source: seawater | place: Atlantic Ocean: South West | collected 2010
AAACGGTTTCAACTTCAACCAGTCTGTTGTTGATTCTCAAGGTCGTGTAATTAACACTTGGGCGGATATCCTTAACCGTTCAAACCTAGGTATGGAAGTTATGCACGAGCGTAACGCTCACAACTTCCCTCTAGATTTAGCAGCTGGTGAGTCTTTACCAGTAGCTTTAGTTGCTCCTGCAGTTGCAGCGTAATTATTAGTTTAGAGACTTAGAAAATTAACTAGAAGGGTAACCTTCTAGTTAATTTGTTAATATATTAGATTTGCTGTTATTTTCACAAGTAGTAATTTGTTTGTCAAACAAAAAAAGTAAGTTTGAACCGTATTATAAATGTCGATATTCTCCATTTTAACAAATGGAGAAATTAAATTTCATTTTAGTATTTTTGAAGGTATTCAAAAGGCTTTTGAAAACCGATATAGGATATTCTATACTTTAATAGCGATAATTACAAAAATTCTAAACTCAAATTTCATCTATTTAAAATACGATTGTGTTACTTTATCTAGTAATTTTTACCAGGAGTTATCTTATAAAGAGGCAGTTTCAAAGTATTCAGAATATAAAGGTGCTAAAGGAAGCAATACAAAAGTAGATACTTAAGAATATTTTTTATATAAACCTGTAGGAAAGCTTTATGAAACTCAGCTTTGCTTTAATGAAAATTTAAGCCTATTTAGAACGGAAACTTGTATAAATTCTTCAATTATTGATTTGCTTTTTATACTCGATGAGGTTTTTTCGACTGGTATAACATCAACAATATCGACTAGATTTCCATAAGAGACTTCACCTGAAACTGAATCGCATTCCACTACATAAGTTACTTTGGCCCGAATTTTGTTACTTTTATATGAGATTTTTCCAACTAATTCTTCTGCCATTTGTTCAGAAATTTTCTGTTTTATTTTTTGCGGGTCGACTTTTAGATCTGTTCTTTGCAGTCCAAGTCTAATGGCCTCGGTTTGCGTTTCATGTAATAGATTTAAGTAATCTAAATTTAACGTTGTATAGGCTTCTGTAAAACTTCTTGTAGCTGATATTAACGGTACAACATATTTTGTTTATTTTTTTCTTTTCGTAATAAGAGACCACTTTTTTCAAGACTTCGAAATACATTTTGTAAAGTGCGACTATTTGGATCAGCCTTTCTACAATATTTCTACGCGAGTATTCTTCTTCTCGCTGTTGTAATTCCAGTTTCAGCGTTAATCGGTGTCATAAAATTAAATAACATGAACCAAGAACAAGCCTGTATATTTTTTTTATGATCAAAAATATGTAGTTTGATTTCCAAATCGAGTAATAATTTCTTTATAGTTTCTATCTCAGGTCCCTGATAAAAACTTTGGACATTCATGGCAAAGTATTGAAGAAATCGATTATGTTTTTAAAAATCTTTACCTTGGTTTTTTTCTGCTAATTTCATATAAATCTTAGCTAACAAGGGTTTATTTTTTTCAGCGTTTTTCATCAACAGTTCAAATTTTTCTCTTCTCTTTTGATTGTCTTCTATTGTTAATAGGTTAATTATAGGTTCACCCGTTATTATGCTTTAACCTAAAAAAATTTTAATTTCTAAACAAATTGCGGAAGAATTAGTTGGAAAAATCTCAAACGAAAAAAAGCTACCCTAACTTTTCTATGTTGGGATAGCTTTTTTCTATACTTCAATCTGTTGTTTTTTTAGGGAATTGCCTGCTTAGTTAACTGATTCAATTCTATATCTATCCGGTACCTGGAATGAATGGTTATTGGACCTTATGTATCCGAATAAGCCGTTTCAACTCCAAGAAACTCTTATTTTAGGTGAAGAAGGTGAACAAGAAAATTTGAAATTTAAAGCCTGCTTTCAGATCTTCGGAGACTTTAATTTCAAGTTGCAATCTTTCTACAGTAAATATATTATCGAAATCAATTGTTCGCACTACATGACCTGACCTTTTTGAAAAAGATAAAAAAGCAAGAATTAGAGATTATATTGCAATTCTGCAGATTTCAGCCAGTTTTTAGAAAAACTATCTACAGCAAGTCCTTTCAAGCCTTTTAATGATTTTGAAGGTAGATTGGTTGCCTTCTCCATTGGTTCGTCATTTGCTGCCACATTTAGATTTTCTAACTCTTTTTTCACACGGAGTTATCAACTTTTAGCTGGAATTTCGTATTGCAGCGCTTATTGTCTAGCTTTTAACTATACTACAATGTATGCTCGGTACTAGCTTTGAAGTTAATTAATATTCTTTAAAGGATATGGATTAGCACACAAGTAAAAATTAAGGTTTAGAAATGGATTATAGAGCTTAACCTAAAGATATTCTCTAATTTAATTACTCCCCTTACAATAAGCATTCCTCTCGGCTTCTGAGAGTAAAAAACCAAAAGTAATCTTGCAATCACATTTAAATTGTGGAAGATTATTTAGAATCCTTCGTGAAAATAGCGGGAAACGGATTTGAACCATTGACCTTCGGGTTATGAGCCCGACGAGCTACCAAACTGCTCTATCCCGCGAAAATTACTTAATACATTATGGGCGATAAAAATCATTTGTCAATTTAACTAAGTATAAAGTCGAATAATTTTTACCGCCAAAGTTACGAGGCATTATGTAATGTAGAGAACCAAAATTTATTTTTATAAACTGACTAATAAAATTAGGTTTTCAACGGTTCATTTAATTTTGTTATAAGCTGGCGTAAGACTAGTTCATCACGTTTAAGAAGATTAGTAAATGTGTTAATAAGATTGCCATTCCCAAGAAAAACCATTTGGACAAAATTTGCCACTTCAAACTTCTTAATAGGATAACTTAGTGCTTTACGACCTTGATTTTGAACCATTACTTTACTACCTTGTGAAGTTAAAAAATCTTGATAAAATGTAATTTTATCAGCTATTTCTTTTTCCGTAAAATTGGGATCTAGTAGAAAAAGAATTTCGTATAATTCTAGTTCTTTATGCATTTTTTTGTTATATATATTAGTTTAAGGACTAGCTCTAGTATAAAGTATATCTCTAAAAAAAATCAAGATCGAGTAATTACTTAGACAAATAACTTACTTTTACGACAAAACTTAATGCTAAGCTTAAGGTAGGGTATGTGGATAAATGCGAACTCGTCTATTTAAACCATTTCCAATGTTCGTGCTTTGTAATTGGTAATGTTTAATAAGTTCATGCTGTAATTTGCGAATGGAATTAGTTCGAGGTAAAAGGTCAATAATTTTATTAGCAGGAATAATTACTTCCTCAATGGCGAGCCGTGTTTCTTCAAGTGGTGTCAGTAATTCTTTGTTTATCAGACGGGATGCCTTCCGAATGTTTTGTTTTTTTACTTCTGGAAAAATAGAAACTTTTCTAACTAAGTGTTGTAAAGTGCGCGCAAATTCAAGTAAGCTAGTTCTTTGAATTGTCTGTACTGGAATTTTACGAGAATATGAAATTTGTCGTAATCTTCTGTTATTTTTTATTAAATTGCCAAGAGCTAAAATTGCATCTGCACATTGGATCTCTTTTACTATAAAAATAGGTAGGCCTAGTGTTCGAATTATAGCCTCAAGTTCTTGTATATTAATTCCATACGTGTAGAGCCGTATACATTTAGTATTTTTTTTGTCGTTCGTAATTATTTTTTTGATCTTCCAATTATTTGACTTATTAGCTTTGCCAAATAGCGTATTTTTACTTTGTTTCTTTTCAGGCGTTAAAGGCTTATTTTTATTTATGTCTTTTTCAATATAAGTAACTTCACAATGGATATTTACATTACTTAAGCCAACTAATTTACGTTTTTGAAGCGGTAAATTATCACCTCGAAGAAATAAGTCCACTGAATTTTCAAGATTATCATGAATAACCCAAGTTTGGGAGTCATGTATTTCAACAGCTACTTCAAATGTAGGTGGAGCTTTTCGCTCTAGAATAGTCTTAGTCGACCCGCGTCGTTTTGCTTCTTCATCACCTAAAGTAACGTATTGTATTCCACCAATTAGATCTGTAATTGTTGGGTTTTTAATTAAATTTTTTAAGGTTGTTCCGTGGGCTGTTCCGATAAGTTGAACACCGCGCTCAGCAATTGTTCGAGCTGCTGCTGCTTCTAATTCTGTGCCAATTTCATCAATTATAATAATTTCTGGCATATGGTTCTCAACAGCTTCAATCATTATTTCATGTTGATTTGTTGGGCTTGAAACTTGCATTCTACGAGCTTTTCCAATAGATGGGTGAGGTAAATCTCCATCACCTGCTATTTCATTTGAAGTATCAATGATTATAACACGCTTTTTTATACCATCTGATAGTACACGCGCTATTTCACGTATAGCAGTTGTCTTTCCTACCCCAGGCTTTCCTAATAAAAGAATTGATTTTTTCTCTTCTAATAAGTCACGTATAATACTAACCGTCCCAAAGACAGCTCTTCCAATTCTACACGTTAGACCAATTATATTACCTTGACGGTTTCGTAATGAGCTAATACGATGCAAAGTTTTTTCTATTCCTGCTCGATTATCACCACTAAACTTTCCTAGTCGCTTGATGATGTAATCTAAATCTTTCCAAATAATTGTACGGTATGACAAGTATTCAGTGCTATCTGCAAACCGTGCCTCGGGTCTACGGCCAATATCTAGTACAATTTCAATTAAAATTTCCTTTTTTGAGTGTACTCTTATTGGATCCCGAATAAATTTCGGCACGACCTCAAGCAACTCGTTTAAATTATCGGCAAGTAACATTTTTAAAAACTGATATATTAATTATATGTGCGTAAAACTGTATTGTTTTTAACAAAATAAAAGTTTTTGGGTGAATCGAAATTCGTGAACTATTCTTATGCTTTATTTATTTTTAGATATCAAATAAATTAAGATTATTAACCTTAAGTAACCCGTTCGTTTTTATAAAAAATAAATACGGGAGTAAAAAAGATAAACTTGAGATGTAAATATGGTAAAAGGTATCTAGACTATTAATAAATAGTTACCATTGTTGTTTGAACATGCAAAAATAATCTACAATCATTAAATGTCAACACAGACCTCTACAGACAAAAAAGGCAGTTAATTTTGACACCCGTGGGAACAATTCTCCAGGTGTTGCATGTGTCCGCCGTGCTTTTCTAATCTACAATGTTTTTGGATAGCTCGTATACCTTTAAGTCTAGGTGGAGTCAAACTAACTCGGCTTTTAACTTTTAATACTTGTCGTAAAGGTAATAGTGAAACAGCTAAGTTATCTTGTTAAAACATATGGCTCAGATTTTAGGCCTTTAATGAAAGCTTTCAATCTCCTTTTCAAGCTAGTTTTGTGTTTTTCCATTGCCAAAAATTTCTTCAAATGCTGAAACTTGTCCATCTTACCGTAGAGAAGAGGTATCAACTCTTTTATAGGCTTCAGGAGTAGGACAATAGAAAGGCCTATGGAGCTATTATTAAAATCTTCATTTCGATCGCCAATAGAGTCTCCATGGAGTCTATCATATTTGGATTTAAATAATCAATTCACGGATAAAGTAATTTACCATTAATTTTCAAGCGATGGGCAGTCAATTTCATAATCAGTCATAATTTCTCACCATTTTTTATTTAATAATTTAAATAAAAAAAATATAGAACGTTACATCTTGGTCCATCGATCGGACTGATTGTAACGTTCTATTTCATCCTGTTATTTCATTATTTTAAAGCGCATTACTCCTTACTTTAATTTGTTTGTAAAAGAAACTATTGAAATTTTCTCAGTAATAGCCGAACTGAACCATTTTGTGGGTTTTCAGATTGAGCAAGTTGAAATCCTTCACGTTCACTCATTTGCACAATCGAATTATATGCGTAACGTTGATTAATTTGGTTTAAAAACTTATCAATCGAATAAGGTTGTGCCCAGAACATTAAATCTGTTACGAGCTCATATTCACTACCGTTCCACGCAAATCCAATATCATGGCTATTTGATTGCTTAATAACTAACTCAGCAACATGTTTTTGGTTATTATAACCTTTTATTTCTTTACTCTCAAGTTCAGTTTCTAATGCAAGATCATTTAGACTTTTCTTAAGGATATCTAAATTATAGAGTTTTGTTTTAATTTTTGTGAAGTGAGACATAATGCAGATATTATGAAGTTTTTTAATTAGTTAATTTAACTAGACTGCTTATTATTTCCTTGTATTTTGACCAAGCACTTAGATGTATTATAACATACGTTCTTGTAACCACACGTTTAATTAACTTAAAAAGACTAATTTACTTCTAGTAAAGTACAAAAATAAATACTTATAACTGATCATAATTACTTTTGTAAAACTATCGGCTCTCTAAAGAGTTTTTTATTTTTCTTAATACATTTGATATGAAGTACAAAAAGCGTGTTATGATGGAAGGTGCATTATTTAATTAACACCTATTTATCAATGGCGCTTAATTTACAAGAAGAGTATAATAAAACGAATATTGAAGGTATTATTAACCAGTTAGAAGAGGATCTTGTAGGATTGGCCCCTGTAAAAGCACGGATCAAAGAAATTGCCGCACTATTATTAGTACAACGACTTCGAAAAAATTTAGGGCTCGGTATTAATTCAACATCAGTTGGATTACATATGTCATTTACTGGTAGTCCAGGAACTGGAAAAACAGAAGTGGCAAATCGAATGGCTGATATTTTATACAAGTTAGGTTATATACGTAAAGGCCACTTAATTACAGTCACACGAGATGATTTAGTTGGTCAGTATATTGGCCATACGGCACCTAAGACAAAAGAGGTTCTAAAACGAGCGATGGGTGGTGTTCTTTTCATCGATGAAGCATACTATTTATATAAACCAGATAACGAACGGGATTATGGTGCCGAAGCCATTGAGATTTTACTTCAAGTAATGGAGAATCAACGTGAAGATCTAGTAGTAATATTTGCTGGTTATAAAGATCGCATGGATAGCTTTTATGAATCAAATCCTGGATTATCATCACGTGTCGCAAATCATATTGATTTTCCAGACTATACACCACCAGAACTTCTCCAGATTGCAAAATTGATGTTAGAAGAGCAACAATATCGTATGACAAACCAAGCAGAAAGTGTGCTTTTAGAATATGTTGAAAAACGTTCGAAATTACCACTTTTTGCAAATGCCAGAACAGTCGATAATGCAATCGATAAAGCTAGAATGAAACACGCTAACCGAATGTTTAATTCAGGTGATAAAATTCTTACAAAGTCAGACCTTGTAACAATTGAGGCAGATGACATTCGTCTAAGTAGCCTATTTGATGAAATAAATTAAATTGTTTAAAATCAATAAAAATTATGGTAGAAGTATTACTATCGGGAATCGTTTTAGGATTAGTACCTGTAACAATTGCAGGACTTTTCGTTGCTGCATATTTACAATATCGACGTGGGAATCAATTTGGAATCTAGTACCGATTAATTTTAAGATGAATTACTAATCCTCTAAGCAATTAGGGGGTTAGTAATTTGACATAAAAAGGCTATCTATAAATCGATTACAAGACGGGAACGTAAGACAAAATATACAACGCGATGACGAATACGCGTGATCATTATCACGAAACAATTATAAGCTTCCTGTTTATACTCTGTTAAAGGATCTTTTTGCCCATATGCACGCCACCCAACTGAATCTCTTAAGGACGAGATTTTTTGTAAGTGTTCTTTCCAAGCGAAATCAATTTGTTGTAATAAAAACGAACGTTCTAATTCACGCATCAATCCAGGTACAGCCGATTCCATCTCTGATTCCTTTAAAGAATAAGTAACTTGGAATTGCTGTTGAAGTAGTGCAATTAAATTTGTCTGATTTTCATAGCCTAGGTCTTTTATTCTAAATAAAAACGGATTCCCTAATAAATATTGAATTTTTTTTATGGTATCAACTTGAGTTGCTGGATCTTTGGTTACGTTAAGAAAAATAACTAAATCATAGGCAGTGCGATTCACATATTCAATAATCCAATCACGGAGGTTAGTGACTTCCAAAACTCTTCGACGTTCAGCATAAACACCATTTCGTTGCGTATTTAAAGCTTGATCGTATTCAAATAATTTTTTACGTACTTCAAAGTAGTATGCTTCTACTTTTTTCTGGGCAGATTCCAGACTTTGATTCAAGAATGTTGACTGAATCGGGACAGACTCTTGTAGGCCAATATTTTGCATAATATTGGCAATTTTGTCACCGCCGAAAATTCGAAGTAACTTATCTTCAAGACTTAAAAAAAATCTTGACGAACCTGGATCGCCCTGACGGCCTGAACGGCCACGTAATTGATTATCAATACGCCGTGATTCATGTCTTTCAGTACCAATTACATGTAATCCTCCAAGTGAACGTACCTGGGCACGGTCTAAGTTAGCAATTTTTATTTTTGCCTCATATATTGCATCGTAAGTTTTTTCCAAATTATCTAACAGCCAAGAATTTTGAATCTTATCACCTTTTAAATATTCGACTGCTTCATCATAAGTCTTTACACTACTAGTTAAATGTTCGTTATAAAGTTGTACTAAAAATTCAAAATCCGTTACTGTAAAGCTTTCATCTACTTCTGAAGCCAAAATTTTTGCATCACTTGATTCGATGGATGGCGAGCTGAATAATTTTTGAAATACAGATAATGTAAGTGACTTTGGATTGCCGCCAAGAACAATATCAGTCCCACGTCCAGCCATATTTGTAGCAATCGTAATTGCGTTTTTACAACCTGCTTGAGCAATAATTTCAGATTCGCTCTCGATATTTTCAGGCCGTGCATTTAAAAGTCGATAAGGTAGTTGATATTCGTTAAGTAAGGCCGCTAATAATTCCGATTTTTCAATAGTAGTTGTACCTACTAGAACTGGTCGCCCGACACGTGACATTTCGCGACATTCATCAGCGATTGCTTTCCATTTTATATATTGACTTTTATATACTAAGTCGGGAAAATCAGTTCTTACAATTGGTTTATTAGTTGGAATTGAAACAACCTTTAAATCGTAAATTTTTTCAAATTCTATATCTTCCGTTTTGGCTGTGCCAGTCATACCCGAGAGCTTATTATATAATAAAAATAAATTCTGATAAGTAATTGAGGCTAACGTTTGACTTTCATCTTGAATCGGTAAATTTTCTTTTGCCTCTACAGCTTGATGCAATCCATCACTCCAACGACGACCAACCATAGTACGTCCAGTAAATTCATCTACAATAATAATTTCACTGTTCTCATTAATAATATAATGTGTATTCCGAGTAAAAAGCTCTTTTGCTTTAATTGAATTCAGTATATATGGAATCCACGGTTCGTCAATGTTATATAAATCAGGCGTACCTAAAGCTTGTTCACAAAACGATAGACCATCTTCTAATAAAGTTACATTTTGATTTTTTTCATCGACTAGATAATGAACGTCCTTTCTTAAGGTAACGGTAAGTTTCGTTGTACGTTTATACTTTTCTGTAGGCGCTTCACTTGGGCCGGAAATAATTAATGGCGTCCGAGCTTCATCAATTAAGATCGAATCGACTTCGTCGATAACGCAGTAATAAAATGGTCGTTGAACCATTGTATCGACAGTTAAGGTCATATTATCACGTAAATAATCAAATCCCAACTCATTATTTGTAATATATACAACATCACATAAATAATTTTCTCGACGCTCATCAGGTTCCATATCTTCTTGAATTAATCCAACACTCAAACCCAAGAAACGATGAACTTGACCAACATATTCGGCATCCCGACGTGCTAGATAGTCGTTTACCGTTACCACATGAACACCTCTTCCATACAGAGCGTTGAAAAATGCTGGAAGTAAAGCAACTAATGTCTTTCCTTCGCCGGTTTTCATTTCACTAATTTTACCTTCATTCAAGATAAGACCACCAATTAACTGAACATCAAAATGACGTAGCCCTAACACACGTGAAGTTGCCTCACGAACTAAGGCAAATGATTCAATAAGAACTTGATCCGTTAGCGTTGTGTTTTCTCGTAAGTTGCATTTTAACGTATTAGTATAAGTCTTTAGTTCGTTATCAGTTAAAGCATTAAACTTTTCTTCAAGATTATTTATTTGTTTAACTAATGGTTCATACTTTTTAATAATTTGCTGTTCCGAATTTTGAAAAAATGTCTCAAGCATAAAATCAATTTTAAATTGGTTAGTTTAAATAAAAAATAAAACCAGTAAAGTGCGTTTATCTTCAAGAAATTGGTCTGATTTTGGGTGTAACATTTTTAATATCGAGTTTTAGGTGAAATGTATTGAAAACAAAATTCATCCATACAACTTATATTATTATAATTGATAACTAATTATTACAATTTCGAAACTTAAGATTGGGTCACCTGGGACTCGAACCCAGAACTATTCGGTTAAAAGCCGAGTACTCTACCATTGAGTTAGTAACCCAAAACTACGTAATAGTATTATATACCGGTTTCATATTCTTTCATAGGAGTAAATTAATTTTACTATTCTTGTAGTTTTAATTCTGTCTTGTACAACCTAATTATCAGTTTTATCGACTTAACTTCATGGAGTGAGGAGCTTTTGAAGTCAAACGAGCGATCAAATACTTTATATTAATTAAACAAGGTAGAAATAAATCAATATCTACAGCAACCATTTTGTTTTCTTGAGACAAAACAGCTAA
>MDSY01157775.1_pt1 | contig 10673 bp, 10 predicted proteins | sample 811131 | NCBI WGS metagenome assembly MDSY01 (sample SAMN05326643, study PRJNA326480) | marine metagenome | isolation source: seawater | place: Atlantic Ocean: South West | collected 2010
ATCTCATTATGGTCTGATAAGTCCTGATCCTAGAATTTATACTGATTGCGCAAGACGGAGCCCTGAGATTTATGGGGCAACTAAAGCTGGCTTAATTCAGATGACTAAATATTTTTCTGTTAACGGTATTGCGGATGGAGCAAATGTTAGAGTTAATGCTGTTGCGCCAGGAGGGGTAAAAAATCCATGGGACCCTCAAGGGCCTGATTTTCAGAGACTTTATAGTGAGCGCTGTCCAATGGGAAGAATGGCAGAGATTGAAGAAATTATTGGTCCAGTGTTATTTTTGTTGTCTGATGAAGCATCATATATCAATGGACATACATTAGTTGTAGATGGCGGCATGACCGCATGGTAAATTTTAATTAGGAGAAAAAATATGGGTGACAAAATAACTAAAATAGGAAATTCAGAAGTAGGTACTGGTAAGCCTGTGCATATAATTGCTGAAGTTGGTATTAATCATGATGGTGACATGGCAAAGGCAATAAATTTAATACAGGAGGCAAAAAATTCTGGAGCTGATTCAGTTAAACTTCAGACTTATATTACTGAGCATAGAGTACCAAAAGATCATGCAGTTTATGAAATACTTAAACAGTGTGAATTATCTCATATCGATCAAAAAGAATTATTTGATTTAGGTAAAGATATAGGAATTACTATATTTAGCACCCCATTTGATGACGAGTCTGTAGATTTTTTGGAGAGTTTAGACACCCCAGTATATAAAATAGCAAGTTTTGATAGTGTAAATACAAATCTTCTAAAAAAAGTAGGCTCAACTGGCAAACCAGTCATAATGTCAACTGGTATGACCAATATAGATGAGCTTGGTTCAGCTTGGAAAGCGCTTGGAGGAAAAGATGATGGAACAGGTTGCGACCTTATGTTAATGCATTGCGTTTCATCTTATCCTTTAGAAGATAAAAGAGCTAACCTGTCAATAATTCCTTATCTAGATAGTGTTCATGGTGGTCCTGTAGGATATTCTGATCATACTATTGGAATAAAAATTCCTATGCTTGCTATAGCGGCTGGTGCTAAATTAATTGAGAAGCACTTTACTCTAGATATAAATTCGGAGGGTCCTGATCATGCGATGTCAGCAGACCCTAAGACATTATCTGAATTGGTAGATGGTGTGAGGCTAGTAGAAGAAGTTTTAGGTCCCAGAGAAATGAGAGTGAGGGACGCTGAATCAGAGGCCATTTCGTATAGAAGACCTAGTTGAGTTATGGACAGAACAGTCATTTTTAGATGCGATGCTGGCCATTCACCTGAAATCGGAACTGGTCACATTGCACGCTCTAAAACGTTAGCAAATAGTTTGGTTAAGAGTGGACTGCTAAGTACGGACGACATTTTTTTTTATACAAGAAATGATCCTGATTTTACTCTTGGTCAAGAATATCTAGAGGGATCTGGTTTTAAGTATCAAGCTTTTTCAGAAAATAATTTAGAGGCAAATTCAACTTCTGAGTTGGAAATACTTGCAAATTCAAATGCAAGTATTATTTTTATGGATAGGCTTGAGACCAGTTCTAGTTTAATTAAAGGACTATTGAAATCAGGCAAGAAGGTTGTATCTTTTGACGATTATGGGCCAGGAAGAGTTCATGCAAACCTGGCAATTTCTGCAATATTTGATGATGTTGAAATATCAAATAATTTGGTAAAGGGTTATGAGTATCTAATTCTATCAAAAGAGGAATATCATCCGAAACCAATACAAAGTCAAATAAAGAAAATTGTCGCAACATTCGGCGGCATTGATGCTAGAGATTTGTGCAGTTTTTTTTTACAAAATTCTTCTGTAATACCAAATTCATGTTCTGTTGATATAGTTTTAGGCAGATGTGACGAATCAGTTTTCCAAGATTATCTTCGATATCTTGAGTCAAATAATTTAGAAGACAGATTTAGAATATATATATCCCCTTCTAATTATCACGAAATTATTGCTGAAGCTGACCTTGCAATCACATCTGGGGGCCTATCTATATTTGAATTCTCTGCCTATGGAATCCCTAGTATTGCATTACCTCAGTATGAGCACCAACTAAGAACTATTAAAAATCTAGGTGATGAAGCTATTTGTCTTCCAGGAACTGATAACATGGAATTAAGCAATAAAAAATTTAGAGATTGTATGAGCAAGATGATTAATAATATAAGTTATCGACAAAATATGGCGCTAAAAGCGCGTGAAAGAATTGATGGCGGGGGAGCGTATAGGATAACAACTTTATTGAAAGATAAATTTTCGGATATTTTTTATGACTAAAAAAATAATATTATTTGGATGCCAAAAAATATCAATTGATATTCTAAGATTTTTAATTAATCAAAAAGATATAGAAGTATCAAAAGTAATATCTTATGAAGTTCTATCCGATATTAGTAGGGGCCAAGAGTCACTTATCTCAGTTGCAAAGGAGCTAGGGATTCAAGTTGAACAACCACAAAAAATATCATCAAATTTATTGAGTGAAATTCGTAGCCTTGATCCTGACTTAATAATTTCTGCTTATTATAGAAAAATTTTCCCAAAAGAGCTTATTGATATTCCGAATCTAGGAATAGTAAATATTCATCCAAGTTTGCTTCCTTTTTATAGAGGACCAGTTCCAACTGCATGGGCTATCTTGAATAACGAATCAGAATTTGGCATCACTCTTCATAAGGTCGATGCGGGAATTGATACAGGGGATATTTTATTTCAGTCAAAACATGAAATAGATCCAGACGAGTCAGGTTATGACTTATATTTAAGAGCAATGCAACTTGGATCTGATCTCTTTATAAATAATTTTAATGACATTATTAGTAATAAAGTTCAACCAAAAAAACAACCTAGTGGTGGAAGTTATTATGGAAAGCTTAGCTCTCGTATAATTATTGATTGGCGTCAGTCTGCTCAAATGATTAAGAACAATGTAAGAGTTAGAGCTCACCCATATATTCCTATTGAAACTATCCTCGAGAGTAAATATTTTTTTATTAATAAAGTATCGATTGTACAAGATAAAAATTTTTCAGTACAAATGCCAGGAAGAATTATAAAGACATATGACGATGATACATTTCTTGTATCTTGTTCTGATGGAATTATTCACGTTAAAGAATATGAGGTTTTTCCTCCATTTAGTGGAGTTGAAAAAGAGATATATTTGAAGCCAGGAAGGTCGTTTAATAACTAGAAATTTGACCAATTGATTTAAATAAGGAGAGTATAAAATGGCAGCAAATATTGCGATAATCCCAGTGAGAATAGGATCAAAAAGACTTCCCAACAAAAATATATTAGATTTTTTTGGAAAACCAATGTTCATGCATACCGTAGAGGCTGCATTAAAATCCAAGCTATTTGATGAAGTTCATGTCTCCACTGAATCTGAAATTGTAGTAGATATATGTAAAGAGAATGAATTATCTGTTAAGTTCTTGAGACCAGACATACTTGCAAGGGACGATGCTAGCCTTGAATCTGTTTGCGCTCATGTCTTAGATAAATTTCTAAATGAACATGAAAAACCTTTTGATAATTTTTGCCTACTCTGGGCCACAGCACCTTTAAGAACTGCAACTGATATTGTAGATTCTTATAAGCTGCTTAAAGAAGATTGTGACTGCGTTGTTTCAGTTACAGATTATGACTTGCCAGTCTATTGCTCTCAACAAGTTGATGATGATGGTTTCTTAATCCCTAATTTTCCTGATATGTTTTGGTTACCAGGACAAGAAATGCCCAAAGTATATTGCGACAACGGTGCTTTAAGTTGGACTAAGGTTGATGCTTTTCGTAAAGAAGGCGTTTGGATGCCTAAAAAAGCGAGACCATATTATATGGAAAAATCCGTTTCTGCAGATATCGACACACAAGCAGATTTAGACTTTGCTAGATATCTTTATGAAATCCAACGTAAAAAATTACCTTGACCTTAAATAATATGGATAATTAAAAACCAAAATATTAACTCTATGAAAAATGTAATCTCTATTTTACCCCCTAGGCTTGGTGGCTTAGATATGCTAATGCCTATCTTTTTGGAAATGAAGCTGCGCTCAGATGTATATATTGAGGTAGTAATTCCCAATTATCAATTAATGGATCAGTTAAAAAGAGATAGGTATTTAGAATATAAACTAGAAAGTACTGTAGATAAAATTACAGTAATTGAGACTAATCTTAAAATAAAGGGTGCGGTTTATAGTCTTAAATTTTTGACTAATCTAATGCGTATATTCTTACTATTTTGCAGAGTAATTTTTTATCAAGCTGGGCCTGTGTTGATGCATGCTAGTAGTTTAGAAAGTCAATTTATTAAGTCTCTCAATCGAATTATTCATTACAAGAATGGATATACGATAGGCCATTTTAAATTAATGAATAAGGATTTCTCAGGCATCCCTGCAAATAAGAATATTGTTGAGACACTCTACGGCGATTATTTTGCTGTTTTTAATATGGATAACGTAAGTAACTGGGATCTCGAGAGTAAACAAAAATGTATTTCGATAGGGTATCCGCGAATTTATTGTTCTTGGATAGAAAATTTAAGAATCGACTCTAAACGTTTTAGATCTGAGAAGTCATGGTTTCCTGGACAGTTTGGAGAAGATCCTTTCGCTTTAATTTATCTTCCCTCAACGCTTAAAAATGTTTTTGAAGAACAAGAGCTAGAAGACTGGTTAATTGAGGTTATAACATCTTTGCGGAAAAGGTATTGTGAGGATCTAATCGTCATAAAGCCACATCCTATGCAAGAAATGAAAAATGTTTTAAAAGTAATCGATGGGCTGTCTGATCCTCAGTGCATAATTTCTTTTGTGCATCCAGGGCTTCTTGCTGCTCAAGCTAAGATTGTAATTTCGCATCATTCCACTACTATAATTGATGCTATGGCTATGAATGTGCCAGTTATTCATCACCAAGTTTTTACTGAGCATTGGTTGAAGCGTCATCCAGATGGAATAGCGCAGTTGGAGTTTGGCCAGACAAGAACTAGCAACATTGTTGGCTTAGATATGGAATTGGAAGATATTGAACAAAAAGAGAATATTCAGTCTAATTTAATAGAGAATGTTAAGCATAAGGAGTGTGTTGTAAACTTATTTAATAAAGTAGGTTTGCCGCTGAGTTAAGTTTAGTATTTAAAGCCATATTAAAGGTAGTGATTTAGGACTTAGAATTCTACTTAAGTCTTTTGGCTTAAATCTACATATTAAATTTTATTAGTACAGACGAGGTAAGAAATGAGCAATAACAAGTTTAAAAAAGCTAAACCGCTAAATTTAGAAAATTCTAATATTCTTTGGGATAGGGCGTGCAAAGTCATACCAGGTGGTTGCCAAACTTTTTCAAAGATGCCTTATCAGCATGTCGCTGGAGTGGCTCCAAAACTTCTATCTCATGGATCTGGATGTAGATCCTGGGACGTTGATGGAAATGAGTACATAGACTATATGATGTCTTTGGGTCCAAATATACTTGGTTACGCTGATCAAGAAGTTAATTTAGCAGCCTTCAAAGGTGCGGAATTAGGAGTAATATCTTCACTAGGTCATCCGTTAGAATCTAAGCTGGCAGAAAAATTAGTATCTCTTATTCCTAGCGCCGATATGGTGCGTTTTGCAAAAAGTGGTTCAGATGTTACTTCAGCATCAATAAGAGTAGCTAGAGCCTTTACTGGAAGAGATAAAGTTTTAGCTTGTGGTTACCACGGTTGGCATGATTGGTATATCGGATCAACATCACGAAATGCAGGTGTTCCAAAAGAGGTACAAAATCTCACTTTACAATTTAACTACAATGATATTGATTCCCTTAAAAATGCGTTTGATAATAATCCGGGTGAAATCGCTGCCGTTATTTTAGAGCCGGTTAATTTTTTTGAGCCTGAAGATAATTTTCTTGAAAAAGTAAAGTCTATTACTCATGATAATAACGCCTTATTGATATTTGACGAGGTTATTACTGGTTTCAGGATGAATATTGGAGGAGCTCAAACTCATTATAATGTAATTCCTGATTTATCCTGTTTTGGCAAGGCGATGGCAAATGGTTTTCCGATGAATGCACTTGTTGGTCGAGAAGAAGTAATGTCTTTTTTTGAAGAAGCTTTTTTCTCTGGAACTTTTGCGGCAGAGTTGGTATCCATCTCAGCATCATTAGCTACTATTGATGCAATCGAAAAAAGGGGAACTTTAGAGCATATTGATGCGATGGGGTTACGTCTAAAAAACGGATACAATCAGCTTGCCAAGTCTCTTGAATTAGAACACATCACTAAAATGATTGGTTTTGGTTGGTGGCCTGAATATATTTTTTATGACGAACATGGTAAAGGTTCTTTGGAAATTCAGTCTCTATTTCAACAGGAAATTGTTAGAAGAGGGGTTCTTTCTCGTGCAGGAATTTTTTTATGTGGCTCACATCAAGAAGCTGATATTGAAAAAACACTACAAATATTTAAAGAAGCGTTAATGGTTGTTGGTGAAGCTGTTAGAACTGATAACGTACTTAATTGGCTGGATGGTGAAGTATTAAGACCAGTTATCCGTGCGAATGCATCCGACTAGCTAATGGAAAAAAAATGAAAGATAAACATAAATCTGTATTTAGCTCGTTACGAAATCCTGTCTTCTTTATTGCGGAAATAGGAGGCAATCACGAAGGTGATTATGAATATGCAAAAAGGCTAACAGATCTAGCCATTGAATCTGGAGCGGATGCGATTAAATTTCAATTTTATACTGGAGATTCTCTTGTCAGCAAACTAGAGAGTGCCGATCGAAATGCTCATTTTAAGAAATTTGAATTTTCAAACCAAGAAAATCTAGCGCTAGTTGAAATGGTTAATAAAGGTGGGGCTATACCAATGGCATCGGTATGGAGTGAAGAGATGCTGAGTTGGGCGAATCCTCGATTGCCATTTCACAAGGTCGGATCCGGAGATCTTACCTGTTATCCAATGCTTGCTTTACTGGCTAAGACAAATAAGCCTATTATTTTATCAACCGGCCTTTCTTCAATGAAAGAAGTTGCTAATGCTGTTTCTTATATTGAAAAATGCAACTCAACTTACATATCAGAACGGAAGTTAGCTTTACTTCAATGCACTTCTTCTTACCCTACACCTGATGAAGACGCAAACATTGGTGCTATGTTATCTTTGAAGTCGGAGTTCGGATTGCCTGTTGGATACTCAGATCACACCCTAGGCTCTAATGCTATAGAGGTTGCGGTATCAGCTGGCGCTGAAATAATTGAGAAACATTTTACCGATTCCCGAGAAGGAAAAATATTTAGAGATCATCTTATAGCTTTAACAAAAGATGAGGTCCAAGAAACTTTAGATAGAATGCAGCATATGAAGTTATTACTAGGAGAGGGTAAAAAAGTACTAACAAAATCTGAAGAGGAAGCTGAACATCATATTTCATTTCGCAGAAGCATTTACGCTAGCAGGAGTATAAAAATTGGTGAGGTATTAACTGAAGATAATTTAACAGTATTACGACCCTTTCATGGAATTTGCGCTAGTCGCTTTGATGATATTTTAGGATGTATAGCTACGCGAGATATTGATACTTACGAAGTCTTAAATGAGAATGATCTTGTCAAAAAATAATACTGCAATTGATAGAATGCAAAGTGGTGTAAGGCTTTATGCACCCTTTACTTTAAAACATGCTGTGCGTCGATGGTGGATATTACGTAATATTGGTTTTAAGGGTGTGGATGTATATGTTGATGCTAACATTCAACTGCTTCGACATCCCGAGAGAATTTTTCTTGGCGATAAAGTTATGCTCAAGGAAGGAGTTAAAATTTGCCCTACACATCCTGACGCAACAATCACAATTGGGGATTGGACTACTGTTGGCTACAACGTTTGTATATTTTCTAAATCAAAAATTTCAATTGGCAAAAACTGCTTAATAGCACCATTTTGTTACTTTGTAGATAGTGATCACGGGACTGACTTAGGAGTCTTAATAAGGGAGCAATCAATGATCACTGCCCCTATAACTGTTGGCGATGATGTGTGGCTTGGTGCTGGGGTTACTGTCATAAAGGGCGTCACTATTGGGAACGGTGCCATTGTTGCGGCAGGCTCAGTTGTGACCAAAGATATTCCTACAAATACGGTTTATGCTGGCAGCCCTGCAAAATTTATTAGAAACCGAGAATAATAGTGAAAATAGGTGCAATTATTCTAAGCCGGATGGATTCAACTCGACTTCCTGGAAAAGCCTTGCTTGATGTCGGTGGAAGGCCTCTTCTTTCATATGCCCTATCCTTCTGTCAAAAAATTGATGACCTCGACTCTATTGCTATAGCTACTTCAACTCGAGCAGTTGACGATCCATTATCAGATTTTGCAAAATTTCATGGCATTCCATGTATTAGGGGTTCGTTAGATGATGTGGCAGAAAGATTTTTGTCTGCTATGAAAATCCTTAATTTAGATGTGGCGGTTAGAATTAATGGTGATAGTCCTTTAAATAATAAAACCCTTATTAGTTATGGTATTAAGCTTTTCAGAAGCGGTAACTTCGATTTAGTGTCGAATGTGCCAGCACGCTCCTACCCTTATGGTATGAGTGTGGAGGTGGTAGGAAGAAAAGCAATGGAATATGCATGTTCTGTGATGAGTGATGCAGAGCACCGAGAGCATGTTACGAAATATTTCTATGATAATCAGGATAAGTTTGATATTTCACTCATAAAATCAGAAGTTGCTGAGTATTCTGAAGTTCAGCTAGCAATTGATACACGCGAAGACTTAGATAGATTTAAATGGATAATTCGCAATATTGAAGGTGATCCGGCTGAATCAGATATAGCATCTTTAGTCAAATTGGCGAAGGCTTATTCACTAAATGCAGAGAAAAAAATATGAGAGCAGCCCAAATTACCGCGAGCGATAATAAAAGTAGTAATAATCCGTTGGTAACGGTTTATGTGACTAATTTCAATTATGCTAATTATATTGAACAGTCCATTGAGAGCGTTTTAGCACAAACCTATAAAAATTTTGAACTTATTATTATTGATGATGGATCAACTGACAATTCAAGAGAAATTATAAATCACTATATTGAGAATACAAATATTCGAGTTATATTTCAGGAAAATAAAGGCTTGATTGCATCCAATAATATCGCTGTGAAAGCAGCCCAAGGAAAATATATCATGCGACTGGATGCTGACGACTATCTAGATGACAATGCTCTGCTAGTTTTAGTTAATGCAATTGAAAAATCTGATGATATGGCACTTATATTTCCAGACTACTATTATGTTAACGCCGATGGCCAAGTGACTGGGCAGGAGCGCAGACATGATTTCCAAGCAAATGTTACGCTTTTAGATCAGCCTGCTCATGGAGCATGTACGCTCATTCGTAGGAATTCTTTATTAGAGGTTGGAGGATATAGCCCAGAGTTTACCTGCCAAGATGGTTGGGACCTTTGGTTAAAGTTAACTGAAAATTATTCTGTTGGAAACGTCAATCTCCCTCTTTTTTATTACAGAAAGCACGACACTAATTTAACCAATGACACTGATCGACTACTAGAAACGCGAGCTGAAATCTACAAAAGCCATGCTAAAAGAACAAAAAGACCGCATTTAAAGGTCATTGCAGTTCTTCCCACTAGAGGACCAGCGATAGAAGCAGATAGCCAGATACTCTCTAAATTAGGAGACAAGACTTTAATAGATTGGACTATAGATGCAGTTTTAGAATCTGCTATGGTTTCTGAATTAATCATAACAACTCCTGATCAGGACGTGAAAAATTATTTGACCAGCCGTTATGGTAATAAATTAACTATTGTCGATAGAGATAAAAATGAAGCGCTAGAGAATATGTCATATACTCCTGCAATTCAGCGAGCGATAGATAGTCGAAAGACTTCCTCTTTTGATGCTGTGCTGGAACTTACGGCCGAATCACCTTTTCGAAAGACCTCTTACATTGATAAAGCTATTAATGTAATGAGGGTTCATGATGTGGACAAAGTATTAGGAGTCCTTCCAGATGATTCTATGTTTTACCGTCACAAGGGTTCTGGGCTGGAGAAGATAGGAAATGACTCCAACGCTCTCAAATATGAACGTGAATACCTCTATCGTCAGGGCGGAGGAATTATGTTGTCAAAGAGACATTGTTATTTAGATAGTCATGATCCTAAAATAGAAAAAAAAGGACACATTGTTCTAAGTAAAAAGGCAGGTATTTTAGTGAGAGATTTATTTGAAAGAAAAGTAGCAGAATTAGCTTTAAAGGAGAATTTATGAAAAAAGTAAGTTGTTATCTATGTGGTTCAAGTCAAGGAGATATTTTATTTAAGCAAGAGGGTCATGATCCATATCTGGCAAAAGTGCATAAATCTGCTCCAGATTACGATCTTAATTGGATGGTTTGTAATGAGTGTAGTTTTGTTTATCGATCACCAGCTCTTACTGACCAAGAGCTAGATGTGTTATATAAGAGTTATGATGAGGATGAATTTTCTAACACTACACCCGATGACTATTTCGATAAAATAATGTCTTTTCCAAATGAGGAATCAGAAAATTGGCAAAAAATATCATGGTTAAAAGAAGTAATTAGTAATAATGGAAGAAAAGATATTTTTGAAGCTCTTGATATTGG
>MDSY01001499.1_pt1 | contig 10672 bp, 9 predicted proteins | sample 811131 | NCBI WGS metagenome assembly MDSY01 (sample SAMN05326643, study PRJNA326480) | marine metagenome | isolation source: seawater | place: Atlantic Ocean: South West | collected 2010
AAGCAGCTCCAGAAGCTCCAGCGGCAGAAGCTCCAGCTGCAGAAGCAGCTCCAGAAGCTCCAGCGGCAGAAGCTCCAGCGGCAGAAGATAAACCTGCATAATAAAATGTTTAAGTATAAAAAAGCCCCATAATTTGGGGCTTTTTTATTTAGTAGACTTTTTTATACTAAATAGCTTTAAAATAAAAGTAATGAATAGCGACTTAAAAAAAATAATCGAAAATAATACTCTAGAGAACAAAATTATTGATGAATTTATTGATCATTTATGGTTAGAAGATGGCTTATCAAAAAATACATTAAATAGCTATCGATTTGATTTGAAATTATTTTCAATGTGGCTAACTAAAAGTTTGAACAAAGATATATTAGATGTATCTCAGGCTGATATCCAACAATACCTCTCATTTAAATTCCCTTCAGCTAAAGCACGAAGTATTTCAAGATTAATTGCTACGCTCAGAAGGCTATTTAGATATTTATTAAGAGAAAATAAAGTAAAAACTGATCCTACCTTAGAGATACTAATTCCAAAGATCTCAAAATCATTACCAAAAAGTTTAAGCGAAGAAGAGGTTGAGTCACTTTTAAATGCACCTAACATTAAAACTATTTCAGGATTAAGGGATAAGGCAATGCTTGAATTATCATATGCTTGTGGTCTTCGCGTTTCTGAATTAGTTAATATTCTTCTGACGGAGGTAAGTATGACAGAGGGAATTATTAGAGTTACAGGTAAAGGAAGTAAAACTAGGTTAGTTCCTATGGGCGAAGAAGCAGTAGATTGGATTAAGAAGTATATTAGTGAGAGTAGAAATAATATTTTAAATAAAAAAACATCTAAATTTCTTTTTATTACAATTCGTGGAGGATCAATGACAAGGCAGGCATTTTGGTATCTGATAAAAAGATATTCAATTATTGCTCAAATAAAAAAACCAATATCACCTCATATATTAAGACATGCCTTTGCAACACATTTAATTAATCACGGAGCAGATTTAAGAGTTGTTCAAATGCTTCTTGGCCATAGCGATATTTCAACGACACAAATTTATACTCATGTTGCAAGAGAAAGATTAAAAAACCTTCACGAATCAAATCACCCAAGAGGATAATTTTTATCGTTCTAAAATAACGCCAACAAAATCTGTATCAGGTAGGATATTTTTTTTTGATATTTTTAATATAATTTTTTCAAAGTGGAACTTTTCTTTTAACCTGCTAATAATATCTTCCCCAAAATCTTCAAGGAGATGATGTTTGTGTTTCAAACCAATCTTCTTTATTTCAGACTCAATTAAAGCATAGTCAATTGTTTGTGAAAGATTATTCGAATTAAATATTTGATTCCCTTTTAATCGAATATCGACATCAATTATAAGTTGTTGGGAAACAACTCTTTCCCAAGCAGGTACACCAATTTTAGTATTCAATTTAAGACCGCGCAGAAAAATATTATTTGTCATGAAGAATTTATTGTTTTTTCAAATATAATACTTACTATGATAAATCAAATTTTCCTTATCTCTACTGCTTATTTAATTGGCTCCCTATCTTTTGGAATAATAGTTAGTAAGTTTCTTAATCTTTCAGATCCAAGAACTACTGGATCAAAAAATCCTGGAGCTACAAATGTCCTAAGAGCAGGTAATAAGTTAGCTGCAATTTTGACATTAGTAGGAGATATCTTTAAAGCTACTATTGTTGTCAAGATCGCAATATTTATTGGTTTAAACGACTTAGAGACGATGCAAATTTGTCTAGCAGTTTTGATAGGGCATACTTATCCTATTTACTATAAATTTAAAGGAGGAAAGGGGGTTGCAACAGCTCTAGGTATTTTGTTAGCAATTAATTGGATATTAGCATTAAGTGCAATTTGTATTTGGCTAATCATTTTTTCTATATGGCGATATTCTTCTTTAGCGGCTATTATTGCCTCGTTATGCGTCTCAATTTTTAGTTATTTCTTAAATGAAACATCCTATACATTACTTACGAATATTTTTATTACTGTTTTAATTATTTTCAACCACCGCACAAATATTAGAAATTTATTTAAAGGAATTGAGCCAGGCTTTAAAAAGTAGATTCAATCTCTGATAATTTCCATCTTGGATGTACGGAAAATTTATAATCATTCTTGGAGGATAAATGAGCCCTAAGAGCACCTGCTAGGGCAATCATAGCCCCGTTATCTGTACAAAATTCTAGTTTTGGGAAATATGCTTTAAAATTTTCTGTTTTAGAATAAAATATTAATTTCTCTCTTAATTTCTTATTTGCCCCAACCCCTCCAGAAACTACTATATTTTTATAGCCAGTTTGTTTTAAAGCTTTAATAGATTTTTTTATTAGTACATCTGTGATGGATTCTTGAAAAGCAAAAGCAATGTTTGCCTTAACTATATTTGTTAATTTTGGTTGTTTTTTAACTAAAGTTAAAACAGCAGTCTTAAGCCCACTAAAACTAAAATCTAATTCATGAGTATGAAGTAAGGGTCTAGGGAGTTCAAATTTAGGAATACCTTTATCAGCTAATTCTGATAATGCAGCGCCCCCAGGGTAACCCAATCCAAGTAGCTTTGCTGTTTTATCAAAAGCTTCTCCAGCTGCGTCATCTAAAGTATCACCCAATACTTCATATTGACCTATTTCTTTTACATCTATCAATTGAGTATGCCCACCCGATACTAAAAGCGCTAAAAAGGGAAAAGTTGGTTTATCATTTTCGAGCATTGGGGCTAATAAATGACCCTCGAGATGATGTACTGGTATAGATGGAATATTAAGGGAATATGATAAGGCTTCAGCCAAAGTGCTTCCAACTAAAAGAGCACCAGACAAGCCAGGCCCGGCAGTGTATGCAATTGAGTCAATTGAGTCAATTGAAACAGAAGTATCTTTAAGTAATTGATCAATCAGTGGAACTATATATTTTATGTGGTCACGGGAAGCAAGCTCAGGAACTACTCCACCGTAAAAAGAGTGAAGATTAATTTGAGAGTGTAAAGTATGCCCTAAGAGCCCTTTTTTTGAGTCATAGATAGCAATCCCTGTTTCATCACATGAGCTTTCAATACCAAGAACAAGCATTTGAATAGTATTTTTTCTTATATTAGTTGAAAAAAATGAATATTAGCATTAAAATGTCACACTTTCTTAGATTAGTATAAGTATTTACTAATTCAAAGATTCAAATTTTAGAGAGATGATTAATGTCAATAGTAAAAGTAAAAGAAAACGAACCATTTGATGTAGCGCTAAGGAGATTTAAAAGGCTTGTTGAGAAAACAGGATTGTTAAATGACTTACGTGCTAGAGAGTTTTACGAAAAGCCAACATGGGAACGTAAAAGAAAAGCTGCTGCAGCTGTAAAGAGGCAATATAGACTTCTAAGAAATCAAATGTTACCCCCAAAACTTTTTTAAGTTATAAGTGCCCTTAAAGATTCAGATTACTGACGATATGAAATCCGCAATGCGTAGTAAAGATTCCTTGCGTCTAGGAACTATTAGGCTTCTCCTGGCCGCAATTAAACAAAAAGAAGTTGATGAGCGAATTGAGGTTGTTGATACAGATATTGTGGCAATAATTGATAAGATGTTGAAGCAGCGTCGAGACTCTATTGAAGCATTTAATAAAGCAGATCGTAAAGACCTAGTAGAAAAGGAAGAGTTTGAGCTTAAGGTACTTCAAGATTATATGCCACAACAGTTAACAGAAAAAGAAGTTGAAAAAGAAATTAATGATGTAATTGAAAGCACCGGAGCTAACTCAATGAAGGATATGGGCAAAATAATGAATATTCTTAAACCCAAGCTTGCCGGTAAAACTAATATGGCTGATGTTTCACAAAAGATTAAGATAAAACTTACTTAAAAATTTTAGATTTAATCTATGATCGGGCACGCATATTTATAAATATTAAGATAATATTTAATAATGATCCCAGAATCTTTTATCCAAGAACTTTTAAATAGAATAGACGTTGTTGATGTCATTGATAAAAGAGTTACGCTTAAAAAAGCAGGTGCAAATTATCTAGCTTGTTGCCCATTTCACCAGGAAAAAACCCCATCGTTTACCGTAAGCCCTTCAAAACAGTTCTATCATTGTTTTGGTTGTGGTGAGCACGGTTCAGCAATAAGCTTTTTAATTGAATATGAGGGACTAACTTTTGTCGATGCTATTACTGAGCTTGCAAACTCTATTGGCTTGAAGGTACCTAATGATGCAACTCAGAACATAGAAAAAAGTACTGAGCATATAAATTTAGAAGAAGTAATTAAAATTGCAAGTATCTTTTACCAAAAGCAATTAAGAGAATCATCAAAAGCCATAAATTATTTAAAATCCCGAGGATTAACTGGAGAAGTAGCTAAAGAATTTTCGATTGGTTATGCTCCTGAAGGTTGGCAAAATTTAAAAATAGCCTTTAAAAAATACGAAGATGACACTCTTGTGAAGGCTGGACTCGTAGTAAAGAATGAAAAAGGAAAACACTATGATCGGTTTCGAGATCGGATTATATTTCCTATCTATAGTGATAAAGGAAATATAATTGGTTTTGGAGGAAGGGTAATCAAGTCAGAGGACACCCCTAAATATTATAATTCTCCTGAGACGCCTTTATTTCAAAAGAGTTACGAACTTTATGGATTATTATCGTCAAGGAAATCAATTAGAGAAAAAGGTTATGTATTGGTTGTTGAAGGATATATGGATGTAGTCGGGCTTTCACAAAGTAATATTAAAAATGTTGTAGCAACACTTGGAACAGCGACCACAGCATTTCACATTAAGAAGTTAATGAGATACACAAAAGAGATTATTTTTTGTTTTGATGCGGATGTTGCTGGCCGCAGTGCTGCATGGAGGGCAATGAATAATGCTTTAGTTTCAGTCACTGACACCACTCAATTAAAATTTTTGTTTTTACCAGATGGACATGATCCAGATTCATTTGTTAGGGAGAATTCATCTAAAGACTTTGAGTTGTTAGTTAAACATGCAACTCCATTAACTGAATATATAATTAAATATCTAACTAAAAATAATGATCTTGCCACATCAGAAAAGAAAGTTCAGTTTCTTAATGAAATTAAGCCCATATTAAAAGAAATCACTGCCATAAAATTATTATTGTTATTTAAAAAAAGGATAGCAGAATTAATCAATCTTAATATTGAAGAGATTGATCAAATATTAGAGATAAAAAGAACTTATACACAAAAAACTAGCATTAAATTACCTAATCGCCTTCCAATGGGCGCTAAAAGAAAATTTTGTCTTTTACTTATTCTAAGGCCAGATTTAATTGAACAAGAAGATTTAAATTTTTTTACTTCTGAGAGTGTTGATGACAAATTAATATTAGCGATAATAGAGGTTACAAATAATAAGGGAGAATATAATTCAGCAGCGATTATGCATTTTATATCAAGTCGATTTGATGGTGAGCTAGTTAAACAAATTCAAGAGCAACTTACAAAATTTGATGATGAAATGGAAATGCAGGAAGAAATCGAAGCTTTAAGATTTAGTATAAAAAAACGTTATTTTTCTTTAACGAATAAAAATAAGCTTAATGAGGCAACAAAAAAGAGCTTAGATTCTCTTTCTCAAGAAGAGAGAGATTTTATTAAAAATATAGGAAAATCATAAGCAATTGATTTTAATCATTTTTATAAGATAAAATATAAAAGTTATTTGATTTAAAATCTATATTCTGATAAAATCCAAATTCCAAAAATTGATACATCACTATATTTTCAGCCCAATATAAATAATCAGAGGTAGCCATGGCAAGACCTAAGAAAAATTCAGAAGATAAAAAAACCAAACGCGTTACTAGAGTTAAAAAGCTTAAAGACCTTTATTTAAGGGATGCGGCTAATAATCCTGAAGAAGCCGAAAAGAGAAGAATGCAATTAAAGGCTTTAATTATTCTAGGAAAGGAAAGAGGCTATTTAACTTTTGCAGAAATAAATGACCACTTGCCTGATGAGATTACTGAAAGCGACCAAGTGGAAGGTATTATAGGTATCATTAATGATATGGGCATTATGGTCTATGAGCAGGCACCTGATGCAGAAGAGTTATTATTATCTGATGCCCCTGCTCCAGTGACAGATGAAGAAGCTGCTGAGGAAGCAGAACAGGCATTGGCTACTGTTGATTCTGAATTTGGTCGAACAACTGATCCTGTTCGGATGTATATGCGAGAAATGGGAACAGTCGATTTATTGACACGCGAAGGTGAAATTGTAATTGCAAAACGAATCGAAGAGGGCTTAAGAAGTATGGTTCAGGCAATTTCAGCATGCCCAGGAATCGTTGAAGATTTAATGACAATAGGTGAAAAAGTAAAAAAAGCTGAAATAGGGGTCGATGAATTTGTTGATGGCTTGATAGATATGGAGGCAGCGAAAGAGCTACAAAAGGTAGAGGCTGCATTAGAGCTTGAAGCATCAGATTCTCAGGAAGAGGAAACTGATGATGAGAATGATACAGGGAAGGCAAGTGGAATGTCGCCAGAAGATTTAGCTGAATTAACAGCCGAAGTATTAAGACGATTTGGTGTTATTAAAAAAGCGCATAAAAAGCTAGGTGGCTTACGCGCTCAACAAAAATGGATGGATGATCCTGAATACCAAAAACATCAAGATAATATTCTTAAAGAGCTCGTTACTTTTAGATTTGCTTCAAAATTTGTAGAAATGTTATGCGATAAAATCAGAACATTTATTATTCAGATTAGGGCTCATGAAAGGCAAATAATGGAATTTTGTATTGATAACTCTAAAATGCCTAGATCACATTTTGTAAAAAATTTTCCAGGACATGAAACAGATTTAAAATGGCTCAAAGAGCAGATGAAGGTAGATAAGCCCTATGTTGTTGAGTTAGAAAGAAGGAAGCATGACATTCTAGATCAGCAAAAAAAATTAGTTGCATTAGAGATCGAATCTGGAATTCCTATTAAGAATTTTAAAGAGATTAATAAGCAGATGGTTTCTGGGGAATTCAGAGCAAAAAAAGCAAAGCGGGAGATGATAGAAGCAAACTTAAGGCTTGTGATATCAATTGCTAAAAAATACACCAATCGCGGCTTACAATTTTTAGATTTAATTCAAGAAGGCAATATTGGACTTATGAAAGCTGTAGATAAGTTTGAATATCGCAGAGGTTATAAATTTTCAACTTATGCGACTTGGTGGATTCGTCAAGCAATTACTCGTTCAATTGCTGACCAAGCTAGAACAATTCGCATCCCAGTTCATATGATTGAAACTATAAATAAAATGAACCGAATTTCTAGACAAATTTTGCAAGCTACAGGACAAGAACCTGAGCCATCAGAATTAGCAGAAAAGATGGAAATGCCTGAGGAGAAAATTAGAAAGATATTGAAAATATCTAAAGAACCAATTTCAATGGAAACACCAATTGGAGACGATGAAGATTCACACTTAGGTGATTTTATAGAAGATGTTGGAACTTTGACCCCCGATGATGCAGCCGTATATGCAAGTTTAAGAAATGTAACATCAGAAATCTTAGAAGGATTGACGCCTCGTGAAGCCAAAGTTCTAAGAATGAGATTTGGTATAGAAATGAATACAGACCATACCCTTGAAGAGGTTGGAAAACAGTTTGATGTGACTCGAGAAAGAATACGTCAGATTGAAGCAAAAGCGCTTCGAAAATTAAGGCATCCTACTAGATCTGAAAGATTAAAAAGCTTTTTAGAGGCTAAAGAGTAAACGAAAGGGCCCATAGCTCAGTTGGTTAGAGCAGGGGACTCATAATCCCTTGGTCCCAGGTTCGAGTCCTGGTGGGCCCACCATCAATACAATTTTTTTTAGGGGCTTCTTCTTCTAAAATCATAAAGAAAATCCTAATTTAAAACCAAAATCTTAGCGAAATAAAGCTTACACTCTCCACCTAGCATATCCCCTTCGCACAAAACAACTTTGTACGAAACCCTTGTTATTTGACAAATCCAAAAATAAGCATAAAGTAATTTAGAGGCTACGGTAGTTCAGTTTAAGTTTACATTTAGACTTTGAAGACTTTGTTGACTTTGACTTTACTTTTTTCCGTTCATTTTTTGAATGTAACGGGAATAAAATTGAGTAATTTTAACTGAGGAGATGAAGATGACAACAACCACAGATCTTAAAGATTATAAATCAATAACTAATTTACTAACGAACCATTATTTAAAAGGTGCAGTTTCAGGAAAAGGTTCTGAAATGAAACCTTCATTTCATGATGATGCAGCCTGGTATGGCTATGTGGGTGCAGATCTAGTTGCAGGACCAATCCAAACTTTATATGACTGGCATGATGATAATGGCGCAGCTAAAGATTTAATTTATAGCATATCAAAAATCGAAATAGTAGGTACGGCAGCAAGTGTGAGAATTGAACTTGATAACTGGAAGGGATCTCGTTTTACTGATTTTTTTAATATGCTTAAAGTCGATGGAAAATGGCGAGTGATGAACAAGGTTTTTTATTTACATCCATAGGACTCTAGTAAAAAAAAGTTTTATTGATATCAATATTTTCATTTAGGAGATGGAATAATGAATAAACCAGCAGACTTTGATGAAGAAACTTTTCATGGCGGATGTCCTCATGATTGCCCGGATACTTGTTCCATGGTATTTACGGTAAAAGATAAAAAATTAATAAGCGTGACAGGAAACCCTGATCACCCAATGACGCAAGGCGGTCTTTGCGTCAAACTTAAAGATTATGAACAGCGACATTATCATCCTGATCGTTTGTTATATCCAATGAAGCGTACTGGCCCTAAAGGTACTAAACAGTTTGAACGCATTTCGTGGGATAAAGCTTTAGATACAATTACGACGAAATGGAAAAAAATTATTGCAGAAGATGGCCCGCAAGCCATTATGCCAAATAGTTATTTAGGTCATCAAGGTTTAGTGCATGGCCTAAATGGTGGCGATGCCTTCTTTAATCGCATGGGTGCAACTGTTACTGAGCGTACTTTCTGTGGTGAAGGTTCTTGTACCGCATGGTTAATGACCGTAGGGCCAACTGCTGGTGTAGACCCTGAAAGTTTTATACATTCAAAATACATTGTTATTTGGGCGTGCAACTCAGCTAGTACTAATTTACATCACTGGCGTATTGTCAAAGAAGCTCAAGCTAAAGGTGCAAAAATTGTAGTCATTGACTCATTTGCATCTAAGACAGCAAAAGGATCTGATTGGCATATTGCGCCTAAACCAGGGACAGATGGTGCTCTAGCGATGGCTATGATGCAGGTGATTATTGAAGAAAATCTGCAAGATCAAGATTATATTGATAACTTCACAGAAGGCTTTACAGAATTAGCAGAACGAGCTAAAACTCGTACACCTGAATGGGCAGAAAAAATTACTGGGATACCCGCTGAAGATATTCGAAAATTTGCACGTGAATACGCAACATCACAACCTTCTGCAATCCGTATCGGAGTTGCCTTAGAGCGAACTTACGGCGGTAGCCAAGCCATTCGCGCAGTAACATGCCTACCCGCTTTGACTGGAGCTTGGCGTCACGTTGGAGGGGGGGCATTGCAATTCCCAGTTTGGGAACATCCTTATAAGTTTGATGTAATGTGTCGTCCAGATTTAATTCCTGAAGGCACACAAGTAGTAAATAACCTGCAGTTAGGCCGAGTGCTTTTAGGAGAAATAGATTTAAAGACGCCTATTAAATCGATGATGGTATGGAATACTAACCCTCTGACACAGGCACCTGAAACTGACAAAATTGCAAAAGGGCTAGAGCGTGAAGACTTATTCACTATTGTAGCTGACCACTTTATTACAGATACGGCGGCTTACGCAGACATTATTTTACCAGCTGCCATGGGTGCAGAGATGGAAGATATGATTCTCTCATGGGGTCATCTATATCTTACCTACAATGAAAAATGTATTGAAGCACCAGGTGAAGCAATATCAAATATGGAAATTTTTAGACGTTTAGCCAAGTTAATGGGTTATGAAGAAGAGAACTTTAAATGGAGTGATCATGAGTGTCTAGAAAATTTTGTAGATTGGGATGCATCGACTTGTGAAGGTATTGACTTAGATTATCTTCAAGAACATGGTTACGCACGTTTAAAAGATTTTGGTGATAAAGATTCACGTGCACGTCATGCGAAGGGTGAATTCGCAACCGAAACTGGAAAATGCCACTTTATGGTTAAAGGCGCTAAGAACTTTGTAGCAGGTCCGTTCCGTCAGATGTACGAAGGTTTCCAACCAGGAGAAGATTTAGACTCATTACCTGATTATGTTGAGTCACGTGAAACTCCAGCAACAAATCCTGAATTAGCAGCTAAGTTTCCTCTTAACATCATTTCACCTAAGAGCCATGGCTTTTTGAATTCTTGTTACGCAAATGATACAAGGAAACAAAAAGGGCAAGGTAAGCAGTCTATATTACTAAATAAATTAGATGCAGAAACACGTGACATCAAAGACGGGTCAGTTATTAAAGTCTTTAATGGCCGTGGCTCTTTTAAAGGAGTAGCAAAAATTTCTGAAGATGTTAATGCCGGTATTGTTGTTGCCACTTTGGGTTATTGGCGCCAACTAAATGATGGCACAGTTAATTGCATTAGCTTTGCTGAATTC
>MDSY01158607.1_pt1 | contig 10668 bp, 5 predicted proteins | sample 811131 | NCBI WGS metagenome assembly MDSY01 (sample SAMN05326643, study PRJNA326480) | marine metagenome | isolation source: seawater | place: Atlantic Ocean: South West | collected 2010
CAGTTTGACTATGCTTCACCAGATGCATTGATTCAAATGTGGGATACAGTAACTGTTAGTGGTAGTGAAGTATATACCGTTATTACTGCTTCTTATAATCAAACCAACAGGACTCGTGGAGTCGCATTCTGTGCAAGGACTACCTAATGGCAAATTATAGTTACACTGCAGCACTGTCTGGGACAAAAACTACTGCTGTTACAGGTACTGCCTCAACAGCAAATGTAGGAATAAACACAGCAACTACACCTTGGAATCCAAGTGTTAGTAGAGGTGATGTTAGTCTTAATGCTCGTGTTGCTGGTATTCCTGGTAATTTGGTATTAAGTTCTGATGGATCTATCGGTGTATCTACAGAATCACAATACCAAGAGACTATTCCTGGCTGGTTAACTGGTCGAAGACCTACCACAGGTCAACTATATCCTCGTGGTGTCTTTAATAAATAAGTAAAAAACTCTGTGTAAACAATGGCTGCTATCATAACTGATCAAATTAGAATATTAAACGCCAAGAACTTTGTTTCAGGAGTTTCTAGTTCGGTCAATTCTTACTACGCTTTTGTGGGTCTTCCTAATCCTACATCCATTAAGGATGATTGGAATGATAGTCCACCAAGTCCTACTGATAATTTGGATAGGCACAATGCCTGTTGGGATACTATTATTGGTATGAAAAAAATTACATCTAGTGATGTAAAGCAAGTTGTAAGAAAAGTTACTTGGTCTTCTGGAGCAACATTTGATTATTATAGACCAGATTATAGCATTTCTAATGTTCCTAAGAATTCAAACGGTGTTTCATTATATTCAGCAAATTATTACATATTGAATAGTGATTATAGAGTTTATATTTGTCTACAGAATGGTACAACTCCAGAGACTCCAGATGGAAAACCTTCTTTGGACGAACCAACATTTACTGATTTAGAACCAAGAGCTGCTGGAACTAGTGGTGATGGATATATTTGGAAATACCTTTATACAATTAAACCTGCAGACTTAATCAAATTTGATTCAACTGATTATATGCCAGTTCCTGCTGATTGGGAAACTAATACTGATAATGCTGGTGTTAGAGATAATGCAATAGATGGTTCTATTAAAGTAGTAGTAATTAAAGATAGAGGAACAGGTATTGGAACTGCAAATAGGACTTATACTAGAGTTCCAATTAAAGGTGATGGTAGTGGTGCAGAGTGTACTGTTGTAATTAACTCAGACCAAGCGATAGAGAGTGTAACTCTTTCTAATGAAGGATCTGGTTATACCTATGGTAATGTTGATTTAACTGCTGGTTCAGTTCCAACACCAGATACTTGGCCAGAACTTAATGTAATTATTTCACCTCAAGGTGGTCATGGTAAAGACATTTATCGTGAATTGGGTGCTACTAATACATTAATGTATGCAAGAATTGAAAATGATGCTGAAAACCCAGACTTTATAACTGGGAATGAAATTGCAAGAATAGGTATTATTGAGAATCCAAAAGCATATGATTCTTCCTCAATACTTACTCTCGACAAAGCAAGTTCATCTTATGCTATGCGTTTAGTTGGTACTGGTTATAGTTCTGCTACATTTACAGCAGATTCTCTTATAACTCAGACAACAGGAACTGGTGTTACCGCAATAGGTAAAGTTATTAATTATGATCAAACTACTGGGGTTCTGAAGTATTGGCAGGACAGAACTATGGCTGGATTTACCACTACTACAGCAACACAAACTGGAGTTGCGGTTACTGATCCACAATATGGTTATACTATACAAAGATTTACTCCAGACATTGCTAGTGGAGGATCTCTTGCGATTGTTGGTACTACTTCTGGATTGCAAATTGCTACATCCTTTAGCGGTCTCTCAACCTCAATAAATAATAAAACATACTATCTTGGACAGTCATTCACCAAAGGATTGTCTAATCCAGAAGTTAAAAAGTATTCTGGAAATATTATTTACCTTGATAATCGACCAGCTATTAAGCGATCTTCTAATCAAAAAGAAGACATTAAAGTTATATTGCAGTTCTAACTAACTATGGCTCAGCAAACCAATTTAAACGTCTCTCCGTATTTCGACGATTTTAATGCGGATGACAATTATCATAGAGTTCTCTTTAAACCAGGATATCCTGTTCAGGCAAGAGAATTGACTGGTTTGCAGTCAATTTTGCAGAATCAGATTGATAAGTTCGGACAACATTTTTTCAAAGAAGGTGCAAAAGTAATTCCAGGTAATACTGCATATACTAGGAATTATCATGCTATAGAGATAAACAATACTCATTTAGGATTTCCAGTAGATTATTATATTGAGCAATTAGTAGAAAGAAAGATTGTTGGATTAACTTCTGGTGTAACTGCAATAATTGGTAAGATACTAAAATCTTCTGATTCAGAGAGAGGTCATTTAACTCTTTATATTTCATATATTTCAACTGGTGTTATAGAAGGTAATGAAGTAAAAGAATTCCAAGATGGAGAACTTTTAACTGCTGATACTGATATTGTTACTGGTCCACAAAATAACCCATTTATACCTGCAGGTGAATCTTTTGCATCTGCAATTACAACAAATGCAGCATCTACAGCATCTGCTTTTTCTATATCAAATGGTGTTTATTTTGTAAGAGGAACATTTGTAAATGTAGAAGATGAAACTATTGTTCTAAGTCAATATGGAAATAGTCCAAATTGTAGAGTAGGATTGCAAGTTAATGAGGAGATTATTAACTCTGACGAAGATGAAACTCTAACAGATAACTCAAAAGGATTTAATAATTATGCTGCTCCAGGAGCAGATAGACTTAAAATTACTTGTAATCTATTTTCAAAACCAATAGATGATTTTAATGATGCTAATTTTGTAGAGTTAGCAGAGATTAGAGATGGTGCATTAAGATCTTCTAATAAGAATACTCAATATAGTATGATTGGGGATGAACTTGCCCGTAGAACATATGAAGAATCTGGTGATTATACTATTAGATCATTTAATGTAACAACAAAGGAATCTTTAAATAGTGGATTAGGAAATAATGGCGTATTTCAAAAAGGTCAATTTACATATCAGGGAACTTTAGCATCTGAGGATCTTGCTCAATATGCAATTTCTCCAGGAAAAGCATTTGTAAAGGGATATGAAGTAGAGACAGAAAGTACAACATACTTAGATTGTCCAAAACCAAGAACATCAAAACTTTTAGAACATCAGGCAATAGAATATAGTACTGGTCGTCAAATAAAAGTTAATGGTGCATATGGTTTACCTGAAATTGGAATAGGTAATACTTATATTGTTAGTTTAAGAGATCAAAGAATTAGTACTAATAGACGTACAGCAGATGGTGAGGAAATAGGTGTTGCTAGAGTTTATGATAATTCATTATCAGGTGGATCATTTAATACTTTAGTAAAAAATGCGAATCAATGGGATCTTACTCTTTATGATGTTCAGACATTCACTAAGTTAACTTTAAATGAACCCACTACACTTACAATACCAACATTTGTAAAGGGAAAATATAGTGGAGCTACTGCATTCTTAAATGCTGCTGTTAGTAATTCCACTTCATTAGTTGTATATCAAAAGGAAGGTGAATTTGTAGATAATGAACCATTTATTTTTAATGGTGTAGAAGATTCTCGTGTTGCAACTGCAATAACATCTTATGGAATACAAGATGCTAAGTCTGTTTATGGTGGTCCTGATTTAGGTAATGTTGGTTTTGCTAGAACATTTAATGCAGATACAGTTCAAGAACCATTATTTGTTCTTGGAGAAGCTAAAGTTGGTCCAAGAGATACTGCATCAGGAGTTAGTACTATAACTTCTTCTAATGATTTATTCCCTAATAATATAAAAGTTAATGATATTCTTAGTTTCAGTGGTCCTGCAATAAATTCAACTCTTGGTGCAGGAAATACAGTTACATATTCACGAGTTACTGGTGTTAGTACAAATTATGTTAATGTAACTGGTGTTACTACTGTTCCTGGTGTTATTGAAGGTTTCTTACCTCAAGTTGGGGTTTCTACTGTTACTGTATCTGATTTAACTTTACAGACTACTTTACTTGGTGGTGATCAGGGAAATACTTTATTCACTGAAATGCCAAAACAGTTAATTTCTAATGTTGATTTAACAGATGCTTCATTAATAATTAGAAAACGTTTTGATGTTGCTATTAGTGCTGCTCAAGATGAATTAACTGCTACAGTTAATGCTCCTGCAAATGCTACTTTCCAACCATTCCGTAACGATAGATATACTTTATTCAGGGCAGATGGTACATATGAAATATTAACAGATGATAAATTTACATTTGGATCTGGAAATACAACTCTTAATATTAGTAATATAGGAACTGATTTAACCAATAATGAAGATGCAACTTTAATTGCAACATTATACAAATCTAGTCCAACAGCAAAGATAAAGAGAAAAAATAAAGTAAATACCATAGTTGTTAATAAATCAATTAAAGTTGGTTCTGGTACTGGATCAACAACTTTAAATGATGGATTAAGTTATGGTAATTTCCCATATGGTACTAGAGTCCAAGACGATGAAATATCTCTAAATTGTGCAGATATTATAGAAATTCATGGTGTCTTTGAATCTTCTGATACATCAGAACCATCTGCTCCAAAAGTTACTTTATCATCATTATCTGGGCCAGCAGGAAAAACTTCAGATTTAACTGTAGGTGAGAAATTTACAGGACAAACATCTGGTGCAATTGCAGTTTATGCTGAGAAAGTAAGTGATACTCAGATTTCATATGTTGTTTTAAATGGATTAGAATTCAGTTCAGGTGAGACAGTTATATTTGAGGAATCAGAAGTTCAAGGAGTTGCTGCTACATTAGTAGAAGGAAGTCCTAACGTATCATCAAACTTTACTTTTGATAACGGTCAGAGAGGAACATTCTATGATTATGGATCTATCAAGAAGAAAAAGGAAGCAAGATCACCAACAAAGAGTTTAAAAGTATATTTCTCTAATGGGTATTATGAGGATTCTGATAAAGGTGATATCACTACCAAGAATTCTTATGACAATATGCATTATATTGATGATGTTCAAGCATATAATGGTGTTAGAAATACTGATATAATTGATATTAGACCTAAAGTATCCAATTATACTGTTGCTGAAGGTGCAAGATCTCCATTGGAATTTTATGGTAGAGCATTTAATGCATCTGGAAATTCTGCTGCCAATATATTAGCATCAGATGAATCAATTCTTACTCATTATTCATTCTATCTTGGAAGGATTGATAGAATTTTCTTAACTAAAGAGGGTAAATTCCAAATTCAATATGGAGATCCTTCTGAAAATAGAGTTGAACCAGTAGTAATAGATGATGCAATAGAAATTGCTACTGTAGAATTGCTACCATACATGCTTGATGTTAGTGGTGGTACTTCAATAAGTTTCTTAAATCATAAGAGATATCGGATGTCCGATATTAAGAAACTTGAGGACAGAATTAAAAATTTAGAATATTATACTAACCTATCTCTTCTTGAAACAGATACTGCAAATATGTTCGTTCCTGATAAGAACGGATTGAATAAGTTTAAATCTGGATTCTTTGTTGATAACTTTACAACTTTCTTACCTCAAGAAACTGGTATTGATATTAAAAACAGTATTGATATACAGCAAAAAGAATTAAGACCGAAACATTATACTAACTCTCTTGATTTGGAATTAGGTCCAGTTGAGGGTATTGATGCATCTGAAGATAGATCATTCCTACAACCAGAAGGAACTAATGTTAAGAGATCTGGTGATGTTATTACTTTAGATTACACTGAAGTTGAATGGTTAAAGCAGAGTTTTGCTACTAGAGCAGAAAGTATTACTCCATTCTTAGTAAGTTTTTGGCAAGCATCTTTAGAATTAAGTCCTTCATCTGATACTTGGGTTGATACTGCAAGAGTTGAAGCTAAAATTATTCAAACTGAAGGTAACTATGCTCAAGTAATGTCAGAGAATCCTGACGTGGATCCTCAAAGTGGTATGGCTCCAGTTATGTGGGGTTCTTGGGAAACTGTTTGGACTGGTCAAGAGGTTAGTACATTTACTAGAAACAGAACAGAAAGATCTACCAGAAAAATGGATATGGTAAATCATGCTAATCGTCAAATTGGTAATAGAGGTGGTGAATGGTTCTTAGCAAATAGAAATCAATTCCTTGGAAGAGTTGATGAAATTAATAGAGGCAATAGAACTGGTTGGAGAAGATGGAATGGTAGAGCACATCCAATACACCATTGGGGTCCAATAAATTTATGGGGTAGTAATACTGCTGCAAGAGAGAGATTTACTAGAGCAGCAGTTGCTAATGGTATCCAGCAAAGACAAGGGCCAGGTGGAAGATCTCTTCAACGTGTTTATTTGGAGAGGACTACTAATAGAACAGTTCAAGAAACATTTAGAACAACCTTTGATACTGGAACATCTTCTAGAACTGGAACACGTAAGGTTATTACCGAACAATGGGATAATGAGTCACAAGGAGATAAGGTTTTAAATCGGGAAGTTATTCCGATTATGCGTTCTAGAAACATTGAGTTTAGAGCAGCAAAATGCAAACCTTTAACTAGATTCTATCCATTCTTTGATGGAGTTAATGTTGAGAAGTTCTGTACTCCAAAACTAATGGAGATCTCAATGACATCTGGTACATTCCAGGTGGGAGAAACTGTTATAGGAACTAAAACATCATCAGCAACTGAGATTAGATTTAGAGTTGCACAATCAAACCATAAAGAAGGTCCATATAATGCACCAACTGCTATTTTCACAAGTAATCCATATACTTCACAAACAGCAGCAAGTTCTATTGAGACATTCTTAGGAACTCCTGGAGTTGTACAAGTTCAGGGAGGACAAGCAGGTGCTGCTACTCGTAATGAGATTCCAGCAAGTTATTCATCAACATCTTCAATATTGAATGTTGATACCTTATCATTATCACAACAAGCACAAGGAGACTTCTTTGGATGGGTTGAAACTGGAATGGTTTTTAAAGGACAAACTTCAGGTGCTGAGGCTACACTTACCACTAAGAGATTACAGTCTGATTTAAGTGCTGATCTAATTGGAAGTTACTTTATTCCAGACCCAAATCAAGCAACTAATCCAAGATTTGAAACAGGTACAAAGACATTTACTTTAATTGATAATATTGATAATGATCAAGATGATACAGAATCACTTGGTGAGGAAAAATATACTGCTAGTGGAACTCTTGAAACTGTACAGGAACAAATTATTTCTGTTAGAAATGCAAGAGTTGAAATAAAAACTGAAAAAGAAGAAAAGGATGAAAGGAGACAAGCAGGAGGTGGAGAACAATTAGTTAGTGCAAGAGTCATCAGTGAAACAACCAGTGATGCAGCAGTTAGAGAGTGGTATGATCCACTTGCTCAATCATATCAAGTCCTTGATGAAACTGGTGTATTCCTTACTAGTTGTGATGTCTACTTTAAGACTAAGGATGATATGGATATTCCTATGACCTTCCAGTTACGTACTATGAAGGGTGGAGTACCAACACAAAAGATTTTACCATTCTCTGAAGTTATCATTAAACCAGATGATATTAGTGTTTCTGGAGATGGATCTGTTCCTACTAGGGTTAATTTCAAAGCACCAATCTATATGGAACCAGGTCAAGATTATGCAATAACTCTCGCATCTTGGTCTACTAAGTATAGAGTCTTTATTTCTAGAATTGGAGAGACTGATCTATTAACTGACGAATATATTTCACAGCAACCATATTTGGGATCACTATTTAAATCTCAGAACGCTTCTACTTGGGATGCTTCTCAGTGGGAAGATCTTAAGTTTACTCTATACAGAGCAGAGTTTGAAAGGGAAGGTACAGTAGAACTTTATAACCCTATTCTTTCTGAAGGAAATAAACAGGTTCCTACATTGCAACCAAACTCAATTAACTTAACTTCAAGAAAAGTTAGAGTTGGTTTAGGTACAACATTAGGTTCCAATAATTTCCTTGAGTTTGGAAATACGATTTATCAAGATGGAACTGAAGCAACTGGTAATTACATTGCTAATGCTGGTGTAGCCACAGGTGCTATGGCAGTTGTAAATGCTGGATTTGGATATACTCCTGCTAGTGGTGTTTCAACTGTTTGTGGTGTTGCTCTCACAACTATAACTGGAAACGGTAAGGATGCTACTGCTGTTGTTACTATTCAGAATGGTAATATAACTGGAGCAGCTGTATCAACTTCTGGTTATGGTTATCAGGTTGGAGATGTTGTTGGAATTAATACTAATAGGGGAATAAATGCCTTATTATCGATTGTTTCTATTGCTAGTACAAATGAATTAATATTAGATAATGTACAAGGTGATTTCGCCACTGGGGTTGGTAAAACTATGATGTTTACTCCTAGTGTTGGTATTGGTACAACAATGAATGGATTTGGTGGTAATGTCTTACCTACTAATATTCAAATAGTTGAAGAGGAAGATACTGGTTATCACGATGGTCTTCACGTTATTGTCGATCATAAGAATCATGGTATGTATCATGAAACAAATAAAGTAACTCTTTCTGATATAACGAGTGATGTTCCACCAACAAAACTAAGTTCTCCATATAATTCAGATTCTACTGCAGCAATATCTATCGATAGTAGTAGTAATTTTGGTACATTTGAGAATGTTGGTGTTGCTGTATCCAATCCAGGTTATATAAAAATTGGACGTGAGATTATCAAATACACTGGTACTTCTGGCAATACATTAACAGGTATTACTAGACAGGTAGATGACACTGTTGCAATAAACCATTTAGAAGGTGCATTTGTTTCCAAATATGAATTAGGTGGAGTATCTTTAAGAAGATTTAATGCCACTCATGATTTAACTCATGTTAATGATAGTGTAATTAATGCTGCTGGTGTTCCTCCAATATCATTTGATAGTTATGCTATTAAGTTGGATATGACTTCTGCAACTGGAGTTGCTAGAACTACTAGTGAAAGTTTCCCAATATTATATGTAAATGATACAAAATCTTCTGGTGGATTTAATGCTAAGGCAACTCAGAATATGCCATTTGAAATCATATCTCCACAAGTACATAATATAACTGTTCCTGGAACAACAGTTAATGCTCAAATGAGAACAGTAACCAATTCAAACCTTGCTGATGGTTCTGGAGAGGATGATCATGTTCCATTTGCAAGCAAAGGATGGGAGACTGTTACTTTAAATAAAACAAATTATTTAGATAGTCCTAGAGCAATTGCTTCACGAATTAATGAAACAACAAATAGTGTTATTAGTGATCAAGCAGGTGATAGATCATTTAATATGAGACTTAATTTATCAAGTTCTGATACTAGGTTATCACCAATAATTGATACTCAAAGAATGAATGTAATTCTAACATCTAATAGAATTGATTCACCAATCATAGAATATGCATCAGATCCTAGAGTTAATGGATTATTTACTGATCCAACAGCATGTCAGTATGTTTCTAAAGAACAAGTTCTCGCAAATGGTGCAACTTCTATAAAGATTCTACTTAATGCTCATGTTAATCCATATAGTGATATTAGAGCATTCTACGCAATTTCCGATCACACAGGATTTAATCCTCAATTTATCCCATTCCCTGGATACTATAATATTAATGATAGGGGTGAAGTCATACTTGCTTCTAAGAGTGATGGTAGGACTGATGATTTCATACCACCTAATGATCCTAAAGGATTTGAATCTTCTGAGTTAGACTTTACGGAGGCTAATTGGACTGCCAATAACTTACCAAAATTCACTGCTTATAGAATTAAGATTCTTCTTGCAGGAACTACTCAGGCATATCCTCCTAGAATAAACAATCTAAGAGTCCTAACCCTCGCATAATTATGGAATTAGTAAAAGTAAAAAATCATGAGAATTTAGGTAGAGATCCATTCACAAATGGTATAGTCAATACTAATAAATCTCAATATGATGAGTATATTGCTCGTCGTGAGGCTGCTAACAAAGAAAAAGAAAAATCTTCTAATATGGAAGAAGATCTTGCTAATTTGAAAGGTGAAATTAATGAAATCAAATCACTATTAAAGGAATTAGTCAATGGCAACTAAGAAGTTTACTTTTGACCCAGACGCTGGTGTTGCATATGGTGCTAATCTAGTAGTTACTACTGGTGCAGACTTTAGACAGCATTTTGAAGTAGAAAATCTTTCTAATGGTAACTTTGATTTCTATACAGGTTCTGCTGGTGTAGGTAATACTTGGACTGGTACTGGTGCAATGGTTAAGAGTGTTGCTATTGGTGCATCCTATAGTACTGCTGATGCAACATTTACTGTTGGATTTACAAGTGCTTCTGATGGTAAATTCATTGCTTCTTTAACTGCTGCTCAAACAAGAACTTTAAATGAAGGAAGATATGTATATGATATTAATGTTAGTTCAGGAGCAACAGTTTATAGAATTGTTAGCGGAAATGTAATGGTTAATCAAGGCATTTCTACTGCTCTATAAATATTAAAACAGAGGAACTGTATTAATGCAACCATCCACTCGCCAAGAATTAGTTACTTATTGTAAGAGACAACTGGGTGCTCCCGTGTTGGAGGTCAATGTTGCC
>MDSY01129268.1_pt1 | contig 10667 bp, 1 predicted proteins | sample 811131 | NCBI WGS metagenome assembly MDSY01 (sample SAMN05326643, study PRJNA326480) | marine metagenome | isolation source: seawater | place: Atlantic Ocean: South West | collected 2010
ACGTTAATCCTGTTGGGTAGTTGATATTTCCAAAATTTCTTATTTTAGTCCACGAAATTTGACTTATCTTATATTTTGATATTGTATTATTTGCAATTTTACTATCTGTTATAGCACCAGGGCCAATATCATCTGATATTATCGTGTAATTTTCTATATCATTTCCTATTATTGTATAATCTAAAATATGATCACTTTGTATGGTGTTACTAATGTGCTTGCTCTGAATGTTATCATTTAGAATGTCATCTCTATATACATGTTGAATAAATCCTTTATCTTTTATTTCGCCTTCTATTATTGGTGATTTCCACTCTCCTTTTGCATTATAATATTTTAGAGTTTCTTCATTTTGAGTTCCTAGTGACGGCACAATTAAGCCTGGAATACTTATTTGATCGTCTGAATTCCATCCCGTAAACTCTATTTCGGTATGATAATTATCTTGCCCATCTGCAAGACCATCCGGTTTATTCTGAATATCATCCCAGTGTATACCATCTAAATCACTAGGTGTTAAATAATTTAAATTTGTTATCCAGCTTTGAACTGTGGTTGCATTTAATGTTGTATCAATTTCTGTTAAATCGATTTCAATATTAGTATTCCCTTCTCTTACTAAGGTTAAAATCTTTGTTAATTCGTTAAATTGCAATGTTTCTATGTACGAACTTAAATCAATTTCTTCAACACCATCTTCAAAGCTTAATGTATTATCTGTTAATTCTATGTCTAAATTATTTATCCTATTATTTATTGTTGTATCGGCACTTTCAAATTCCATTTTAATTAATTGATCTGATGCCAGATATCCTTGTTCAATCTCATTACTTTGACTTACATTTGCTAATTCATATGCTTCTGTCATATTTAGCGACAAATTTATATCTGCATTTTGATATTCTGATGTAATTGTCGAGATGATTTGTGTATCTGCAGCATTAAAATCATTCGTAATTTGTGTCATCAAAGCATCATCAGCAGCTTCATATTCAGCTGTAATATTTATTTCTTGTACTTCATTTGCTAATTCATATGCTTGAGTAAGAGCGTTACTTACTTGGATATCTGAGTCTTGAAACGCAGATATTAGATTAGCTGATAAGACTGTATCGGCTTCACGATAATCATTACTAAGATTGCTTAAAATCACCTCATCTGCATTTTGGTAGGCTAATATTAATTCGTTAGTTTGCGCATTATTAACTGTCATAATCTCTTCTGAAATTCTATTTCTTAATTGCTCATCAGCTGCCTTAAATGCAGTGGTTATATTATTAGAAAGTGCTATATCTGCGACTAAATAATTATTTAAAATAATTGACGCTAAATTATTATCAGCAGCTTCATATTCAGCTGCAAGGTTTATTTCTTGTGCTTCATTTGCTAATTCATATTCTTGCGTAAGCTCATCACTGATTTGGATATCAGCTAACTGAAAAGCAGATGTTAAATTAATTGATAAGCTTATATCAGAATCAAGGTAATCATTAGTAAGATTCGATGAAAGGTCTTCATCTGCTAACTGATAGGCTGTATGAATATTTAAAGATACTAATTCATCTGCTTGTAAATATTCATTTTCAATTCTATTTTTTATTTCTGTGTCTGCTTCTTTAAATGCTTGTATTACGTCATCAATTTCAGTCATATTTATAAATCCCAGTGCACTTATTTCTTCAGATGTTAATTGTGTATCTAAACTACCTAGATCAACTGTCTTTAAGCCACCGCCATCTTCTAATTCTAAATTTAATATCGATCCTGATAATTCTAATTGAATTATTTCTTGATCGTCTGTTCCTATTGATGCTGAATACTCATTTAAATCAATCGAACCACCATTTGATAAATATAATATATTATTAATCAAGGCTATATCTTGATTATATGCGTTTAAATCGATAGGACTTGAAAATTCATTTGAAATTGTCAGCATATGATCGGCTAGGTTTAACTTTAAATTATTAATTTTATTATTTAAGCTATCGTCTTCATTTTCTATACTTGCTTTTATGGCATCTTTACTATTGCTATCTGCTAATTTATAAGCATCGGTTATTTCTAAAGTTTCTTTTGTATCTGCAGATATGTATCTTTGTGTAATTACTAACTCTTGTAGATCATCTGCAAACGCATAATCATCACTAATTATTATTTTTTGTGTAGTGTCAGCTGATATGTATGCTGTTTCAATTAATGCTCTCTGCGTACTATCGGCTTGGGTATAGGCGGTTTCAATCAACTCTCTTTGCAGCGTATCTTCTGCTGTATAAGCGGCCTCAATTATTTGATTTTGTGTTATATCTGCTGATATATAGTTTTCGATTAAGAATGCTGTCTGTTCAGTATTTTTTTCTAAAATATTATCGGCTATTATATTAGCTAATTCTAAATCTGCAGCTTTAAAGTCTGCTCTTGCCATATCAACTGATGCTGTTTTTATATAACCAAGTTCACTGATATTTTCATCGCTCAACTGTGTATCGATTGGGCTTAAGTCAACTGATTTTTCGCCACCATCTGTTATTTTTAAATTTAATACTGTTCCTAACATATTAAAACTAATGATTTGCTGGGCATCTGTTCCAATTGATTTTCCTAATTCATTAAAATCTATTTCCCCACCATTATTTGATATTCTTAAAACATTATCTTGAAATGAAATTTCTTGTTGATACTTACTTAAATCTACTGATGATATCTCACCTAGACTCAGTTCGTTATTTGTTAAACTTAATGTTGGTACTGTTTGCCAGCTACCAGCATCTATGCCATCAGACATCCAAACTTGTCCATTTAAACCTAATTGATTAATCAGATAGTTTCCGTTCTCAAGATATTGACTGTCTAATATCCCATTATTAGCGAATTGATTTAAAATTGGGCTAAATGCCTGTATATCTGTTCCAATATTAGCAGTTGCTGCATTACCAAAAAAATTATTGAGTGTTATCACAGAATTTGCTGTTTCCAAACGTGTTAATGTTATTGTTAATAATTCGTTTTGCATGCTTAAATCTAATACTTGTGAATCTGTATTATCTTTTAAATTACTTAAATTAATTGTCGGCGGATTTGAATCTTCTAAGCTTAACTCATATGTAGCTTGATTATATGATAGTATCTGGTCATCACTTCCCAGCATACTACCAACTTCACTCAAATTTATTTCTTCTCCCCCATTACTTAAACTTAATATGCCTGTTGATTGATCAAAACTTAACTGTTGTTCATCTTTATTATCTAAATACTCTACTAAGTTTACAGTATTTCCCCCACTACTAACTTGCAATATATTATCTGCTATCATGACTAAATTAATACTTTGAATTAGTGATTCTATTTGATTAATGCTGGTAACTAAGCTATCCCTCACATTATTTAATTCGTCTTGCGTTATAAAATGATTCGCTAAAGTTATCGGTGTATCATCACCTGTTAATATGAGCTGATTTTGAGTTAATATTAACTCTTGCTTATCTTGATTATCCATTAAATCACTTAAATTAACGCTACTTATATTTCCTATTGATAGTATGTTTGTACTAGTATTATAGGTTAACATCATTTCTTGCTTCGTGATAAACCCCAAATTTTCAGTTGGCTGTGCTACAAAGGTATTGATATTGTTATCATATATAAATATTTCATTTTCTTTGCTAGGCTCTCCTCGAAACAAATTAGCTGTTGCTATTATTTGGCTATCTGTATGACTTGTTAGATCTTTAACAAATTCCAAATGTGTTCCTGTATTATTTATTTGTAAATACTGATTTGCGTGTCCATTAATATCTGGAACCATTCCTTTTAAACTTATTTCTCCTAAATTTAACATTTCAAATAAACTTGCGGTTGTTATTGTCTCGTAATTATTATTTGTAATTATTACAACATGATCGTTATCGTTTGGTTCTATTGTAAAAAATCTACTTATTTTTTCACTGTTAGTTATGCCTAGTTGTTCTATAAAGTTTTTTGTTGGTATGTATTCAAAGCTATCAGCAGATTCATTTATAATTACAATATTATTATTTTTATTGGTGATACTTGGAAATAAATTTCCTGTTGGAGTTTCATTTGCTAATTTCGAAAATAATGACTTTTCTTTTGCATTCATTGTAATAATTACGTCTGCAACTGCTTGATTTGGATCATTTATAATAATTTTTATCCAATTTTTTTCAGAATTAAAAAACTCTGGTTTTAATACATTACTTTCATTTAGACCTAATTCTAAATTTATCCACCCATTTTTTATTATATAACCACTAAATTTCTCTTCATATACAACATTCGTTTTGTGATCTTTTAATAATTGTATCTGAATTGATTCCGTTTCTACATCATCAGATTTTTCTTGATAAAAGTCACTATATGCTTGTACTTTTAATGTGTCGTTATAAGGTAATATTGCTACATTATTTGCATAGATAGGATCAACCCTTATTGCTAGTGTGCTTAATAGCAATCCGATTATTAATAGTTTTAATTTTGTTTTAATAATCATTATTTCATCCTTGCATTATGGCTAATTCGTTAATACGCTTTATTATGATTTCTATTTCTTGTTTAATCTTTTTATTTTCTTTTTTTAATATTTCTATTTCGTTTATGTATTGATCATAATTATTTTGATGTTTACTTGTTATATCTAAAATATCGTCATTTTTTTCAGCTCTCAATTGCTTTATACCTTCAATAATAATTGCCGTTATCGGCTCATAGCTCATCATAAAATAATCTTTTTCATCTTTCTTTTCTGTCCGAACAACTTCGGGTATGTAATCATTTATTTCTTGTGCAATAAAACCAATCATTTGTGAAGACAACTCATCATTTCTAACATTCTGAAAGGTTGTGCCACGAATATTTCGTATGATATCTAACCCGTCATTAATTGTTACAATATTTTCTTTCAGTCTTTTGTCACTAGTCCCAACCCAACCATTACGTAATGCGTATCCTATAGTATTATGAGCCATCACTTCATCTCTAATCCACCAACATCTAGTGTATGTATTGCTATTGCAACTTGCATATAATGTTACTTGCTGATTAGAATTTTTTAGTTCCCAATAATTTTTGGGATGGCCTAATTTTCCATCTTCTCCATAATATACGAAGCCACCGATTGGCTCAAAACCACTATCTTCTGGAGGCGTAGCAAATACTCCATCACTTCGTAAATAACAATTTTCACCACATGATGTATTCGTATGCTGATGTCCTGTTACTGAATACTGGCTTGTACTAGTTGTATTTTCAGCTAAAAGAAAATCACCATGATTATGATGCTGTGTTGTTTGTAGAAATGAGTTATGATTATGATGCTCTGTTGTTTGTAGAAATGAGTTATGATTATGATCGGACGTTTCAAGGTATGGATGATCATGTTCCAAATCTCCCCAGGTTCCATCTCCTTTTAGATATTTCGTTTTGTCATTGGTATTTGGAACTGGAATTAGACTGGGCGATGTTGATGAACTTGTTAGTACAGAAGGTCTGCCTTCTATTTTATTCCATGATATACTACTTAAATTACTATCTTTTATTTCACCGTCTATAATTTTTATATCTGTTATTGCGTTAGGACCTATTTTTGATGATGTTATCGCTCCATTTTTTATTTTTGCTGATGTTATTACTCCATCTACTATTTTTGCTGATGTTATGGCTTCATTCTCAATTTTTTGTGAGCTTACTGCATTATCTTCAATGTTGTCTGAATTAGCTTCCTTTATAAATCCATGTGATTCTATTTCAGTGTCTATTATCGGTGATTTCCAGAGCCCGGTTGATGTTAAGTATCGTGTATTATACTCAGCTACATCCGTCTCCGTAACAGCAGGAACCAAACCTGCACTACTACCTTCAAATATACTTTCTGTATGAACTACATCACAAATCCCTCCATTACCACAACCTGACCATGTTTCAGGTACATTAATAATATGTTCCCAGCTTATATCCGATAAATCTGATTGTATTAAATAACCCATTTGACTTATGATTCCCACTACTTGTGCATAGCTTAATGTTGTATCGATACCACTTAAATCTATACTTACATCATTATCATTAACTCTACTTATACTTAATTGATTTGTATCATTATTAAATGAAATTATTTGCTTATAATCACTTAAATCTATTACAGAGTCTCCTACTGTTAAACTTAATATATTATTTGCAAATGAAAAATCTATCGAATCTATTAATGTATTTAGACGATTATCCTCTTCTTGAAATTCAGCTACTAAGGTATCATCTGCTGATACATAGTTTGTGATAAGTTGATCTGTTTGAATTGTATTTTGTGTTCTATAGTAGTCTGAAAAATTTTCTAATATATTGCTATCCTCACTTTCATAACCAGCTCTAAGTATATCGAATAAATTATTATCGGCAGAATCATAATCAGATTTTACTAAATCAAATATATCATTATCGGCTTGAGTATATTCTTCTTCTAACTGTGTTTTTTGCTGCTCATTTGCTACTACATATTCTTGAAAAAGATTATTACTAATTGCTATATCTGCGGATAGATAAGCTTGCCCAATGTTTACTAATAGTGTTTCATCCGCCGCTATATAAGCATTTGTAATATTTATCGATACTGTTTCGTCTGCACTGCTAAATGCTTCACTTAATAAACTTGTTTGGATCTCATTTGCTGATATATACTCTTGCCAAATGCTATTTTCTAAGTCTATGTCTGCATCTTGGTACTCATTTGTAATGTTTACTGCTAGTGTATTATCAGCAGCGATATACTCAGCACTAATATTTATTGATACTGTTTCATCGGCACTTACAAATGCTTCAGTTAATAAATTTGATTGGATCTCATTTGCTGATATATACTCTGCCCAAATACTATTTTTTAATTCTAGGTCAGCAAGTTGATACTCATTTGTAATGTTTACTGATAATGTTTCATCGGCAGCTATATACTCAGTGGTAATATCTGTCGATAGTGTTTGATCTGCTAATGAATAAGCCGTTGTTAATGACACTGATACAGCCTGATCTTGCTCTAAATATAAATTTGTAATGGTTGTCTCTAGATTACTATCAGCTACTTGAAAGGGTGTTATTATTTGCTCAATTGAATTGGTTGTTACAAATCCAAATCCGCTAATTTCTTCTTTTGATAAACGTGTATCAATCACACTTAAGTCAACTATTTTTAGCTCCCCGCCTGCCTCTATTTTTAAATTCAAATTTTTGCCTGATAGATAAAACTGTTCTATTTGTTGATCATCACTTCCTATCATATCTACATAATCATTTAGATTTATACTACCTCCTTGGTTTGATAAACTTAAGATATTATTATTAAATGTGATAATTTGGTTATACGTACTTAAATTAATAGCTGTTACGGATTCATTGGTTAGCGCTAATATATGTGCGTTTAATGTTAAACTTAAGTTATCAATCTTATTCTGAATAGATGTATCAGCACTTTCATAGGATGCTGTTAACACATCAACCCACATATTATCAGAGGCATTATACTCAGTTGTTAATGATATTCTTTGATTACTATCTGCTTCTTGATAAGCAGCTGTTAAGTTTGTTGATATAGTCTCATCAGCATCTAAGTAGGCATTAGTAATATTTATAGATACTAATTCATCTGCGGATGTATATGCTTCAAGAATAGTCTCATTTGTTTGTATATCAGCTGCGATATATGCCTGAGTAAGATTTGATGATAGCGTGATGTCAGCTAATAGATAATCTGTGGTAATATCACTTAATATAGTTTCATCTGCTGATGTATATACGTCTGTTATCATGATCGACTGTTCTAAGTTTGCTGCAATATACTCGGCTGTTATTAACTCTGATAATGCTATATCAGCTGATGCAAAGGCTTCTTTTACCTGTGTTATTGACGCTGTTGTTACAAATCCAAAATCGCTGATTTCTTGATTGGTTAATTGAGTGTCTAAAGAACTTAAATCAACTGATTTTAAGCTACCCCCATCTTCTATTTCTAAATTTAATGTTTTATCTAATAAATCAAACTGCTCTATTTGCTGATCATCTGTTCCTATTGATCCCACTAATGTATTTAAATCTATACTACCTCCATTATTTGATAAACTTACAATGTTGTTATTATTTAAAGTTATAATTTGTGTGTAATTAGTTAAGTCTATTCCTATAGTATTGTCTGCTAAACTTACTATATTATCGTCTATTAAATTTAAATAATAAATATCTTTCCAAATACCTTTTCCATCTCCATCGGATACCCATACTTGCCCAGCTTCGCCGGCTTCGTCTATCATGTATTCTCCGTATTCTATATTCTCGTTTGATAATGTCTCTTGCGTGGCTAATTGATTTAAAATAGGGCTAAAGGATTGAACATCTACATCTATATTGGCTGTTGCTACGTTTCCAAAATAATTAGTTAAATCTACAACTGAATCTGCAAGCCCCTCTCTTGTTAAACTTAATATACCTCCAGACATACTTAACGACTGTTCATCTGTGTTATCTAATAAATCACTTAAATCAATTGGCGGCTCGCTGGTTTTATCTAAAGTTAAAATAGCCATTGATTGATTATATGTTAGTGATTGCTCATCTCTGCCTATCTCACTTCCAAGTTCTATTAATGAGATCGAATTACTATTAGTTAATTTTAATACGCCATCTAATATATCGTAAGTTAATTGTTGTTCGTCCTTATTATCTAAAAATACTGCTAAATCTATGTTGTTTGTTGTACCAACAATACTTAAGATGTTATTTGTTATGCTTAGATCGATATTTTTGATTTGAAAATTGCTGTTATCTACTAATGATTCTAACTCGTTATTTAATGTTACTAATCGTTCTTTTTCTACTAATATAGTCGCTAATTCTACAGCTACGTTACTACTTGATAAGGTTAATTGTGTATTATTTAGTTGTAAATCCTGATTATCTGTATTATCAAAAAGTTCATGTAATGATACTTTATTATCATCAGAAAGAGATAATTCATAGGTTGATTCATCATAAAATAACTGATTTGTAAAATCACTTACAAAACCCAAATCATCTTTAGAGTCTGCTTTAAATACCCCCTCATCTACATCGTATATTAAGATGCTATTTTCTTGACTAGGTTTTCCCACAAATAAATTGCTGGTTGCTTTTATTTGATCATCTAATAGATCACTAAGTGTATTTACAATCTCAAACTCGCTACCAGCACTATTGACTTGCAAATATTTATTCGCTTGTCCCTGTATAGATGGAACTCTATTAGCTAATGAAATTTCTCCTAGACCTAATTCTTCAAATAAATTTTTAGTTGTTATCTTCTCGTATTTATTATTTGATATAATAATTATATTATTTTCATTTTCAGTAACTATATCAAAAAATTCATTTGATTGTTCTTTATTATAAATACCTAATAAATCACCCATCGTTTCAATTTCTAAATAGCTAAAGCTTTCTGCTGTATCATTAACAACAACAACATTACCGTTATTGCCAGCTATTTCAGGAAATAAATTACCTGTAATTGTTTCTTGTGCCAAACGTGAAAATAATGATTTTGATATTGCATTCATCGTAATCACTATCTCTTGAGTTAAATTTATTTGATTACTAGTAGCTTGCTCATCCGTCAAAATAATTTTTACCCAGTTTCTATATGAATTAAAAATACTTACGTCAACCTCTAATTCAATAGTAAGCCAGCCGTTTTTTATAGGATGATTTTCAAATGTTTCTTCATATGCTACATAGTTTTTATTACCTTTAAGTATTTGTATGCTCATTAGATCTACTGTGACATCAATTATATTTTCTGTAACTTGTGCTTCAATATAAAATTTTTCATAATTTCCATTTATTTCAGCTTGCATCGTTACTATAAAAAAGAAGCATAAAATAATCACTGAAAATTGTTTAACTAATTTTTCTAAAATCATTTAACTACCCTCTTAGCTTCTAAGTAATTTAGGGTTTCTGTTAGCTTGGCTAATGTTTTCTTTAATTTTTTGTTTTTTGTTTTTAATTCATTTAACTCTACATTTATTTGTTTATCATATTCATCTAATTGAGTATTAAGGCTAATGATCTCTTGATTTTTTTCTCTACTTAGTTCTTTGATGCCCTGAACAAGCAATGCGGTCAATGGGCCGTAATTAACACTGAGAAATTCGTCGTCACTGTTTTGTCTTACAATTTCAGGAATATCTTTTTGTACTTCTTGTGCAATAACACCTACTTCATAATCTCCTAACGGTTGGTTATTATCATTTTTTCTTTGATATCTTACCCCTCTAATATTTTTTATTTTTTGAAGAGCATCTTTGATGGTTGAAATATTCGTTTTTAACCGTTTATCACTCCATCCCATCCAACTTCCATTTCTCACTAATGCGGCTATACTTTCATTATCATAGCTAGAATTTATTACTCGAAATAAAATGTCGGATCCTCCCGTACGATTCCCATTTCCCCATGTGTGGTTTTGTGCAGTGTTTTGATCATATACGCTATGACCAAAATCATAGCCAATCAAACCATTTGGTAAACCCAATACTGGATCAAAACCAAGCCATGGTAACATTGGACGGGTTTCTGGCCCGGGAGCGCTAGCTCCTGTTGGAAATTCTGAATAGTTTCCGGTTCCATTTAAA
>MDSY01042018.1_pt1 | contig 10665 bp, 16 predicted proteins | sample 811131 | NCBI WGS metagenome assembly MDSY01 (sample SAMN05326643, study PRJNA326480) | marine metagenome | isolation source: seawater | place: Atlantic Ocean: South West | collected 2010
GATGACAGGCTTAGATATGAATTTTGGATTATCTGATGGAGGTGTTTTGAAGTGTGTTGCTAAATTTATGACAGCTTATAGTCCTATTGAACAAACTAGCAACGAACCTGATTCAGCTACATCTACTACAGGAACTCCTTTAAATTTTCACGATATGACAATGGTAAAAGTTGCCACTAAAGATTTGCTAATGAGTGATTTTTCTTTATCAATTAACAGACCAGTTAATGTAACTGCTTTTGATATATATGCAAATCCTAAAGTTCCAGCAGGTTATTCTTTGGGAAGTTATGAAGTTACAGGATCATTCACTTGCAAAAGAGATAGTGAGTCAATAGGGATTCCATTAAATACATCAACAGGGAATGTAATGATAGTGCATGAAGATACATCAACTAATACAGCAAAAGGCTTTGTTATGAATGATGTAATTATTGAATCAGCTTCAACTACAACAGCTGATCCTGCTTGGAATACAACTTTTAATTATAGAGCATACTATTCAGGAACTGATTCATCAACTACAATTTTAACTTTAGATTTAGGAACTGAATAATGAGTAAAATAGAGCTTGAATTAAAAGAAGGCAGTAAAGTAATAAGTTCACATACAATAAAATTAAAAGATTTAAATGTATGGCAAGAATTAGAATTTAACGATTTGTTATTAGAACATTCTCGCGAAATGGACAAAAATTTATGTGTAAGAGCAGGTAAAGTTGTTCAGTTAACTACAGGAATGTCTGATGAAGAATTATTAAAAATTGGATCAGAGGGAATATTACAATTATTCCCTTTGATTATACAAGAAAAGCAAAAAAAAAAATTGATGAAATAATATTAAGGCTAAATGTTTGGTATTTTTGTAAAGGAATAAATAAATCAAATATTCCTACAAAATTTCCTTATAAAGCAATTAGCCCATATAATAATAAATATCATATTTATAAAAATATAAATGATATTGAAACAGAATTAGTAGATTTGTATGATGATGCTAAAATTAATGGATACAAAGTTGGCAGGGCAATATTTGAACAACATTTATTTTTTTGTAATCCATTATTATTATTCAAAAGTAAATATCAGGTATTAATAAAGGCTATAGAGTTTTCAAAACAAACACAAACACCAATGTATAAAAATATGGAAAATACACCTGCAAAATACATAGATCAATTTTTCATTATAAATAAAGAAATCAGCGAGGCATTAAATGGCAACAAATAGAGTAATAATTGACATACTCACTAAAGGAGCACAAAAAGCTACATCTAATTTAGGATCAGTCGCTAAATCAATAGGAGGCTTAGCAGGCGCATATTTAGGCGCAAGAGGTTTAGTAAATGGAATACAGGCTTCGCTTGATGCTTTTGGTAAACAAGAAATGGCTGAAAAAAAATTAGAAACAGCTTTAGGTAAAACTTCGCAAGCATTACTTGATCAGGCATCAGCACTACAAAAAGTAACTACTTTTGGTGATGAAGATATAATTATGATGCAAAGCATGTTTGCTTCATTTGGTCAAAATGAAGAACAAATTAAAAAATTAACTTCTGCAACTTTAGACTTGTCTGCAGGTATGGGAATTGATTTAAAAAGCGCAGGTGATTTAGTAGCAAAAACTATAGGATCATCTACTAATGCTATGTCAAGGTATGGAGTAGAAGTTACTGGTGCTGTAGGATCCACTGAACGACTAGAAACATTAACAGGGAATATTACAAAATTATTTGGAGGACAAGCTAAAGCTCAAGCTGATACTTATGCAGGTTCTATTGAACAAATGAATAATGCTATAGGAGATATGGCAGAATCTATTGGTGAATTATTAGCCCCTGCTATATTAAAAATAGCTCCTAAAATACAAATGATTGCAGAATTTTGGGGTGATGTTTTTACTAAAAATTTGACAGATTCAGTTGATCCATTATCAGATACTGAAAAACGATTAAATAGTTTAAATGAATTATTAAAAATACAAAGAGATAGACTTGGAAATGTTATACAACAATATGGGTTTAATTCTGAAGAAGCAAATAAAGTTGTTGAAGGAATTGATCGCACAAAAGACTCTATAGCAAAACTTAATCAGGAAGTATATTTTCCTAATGCAGGTGCTGATCCTCCTCCTTTGCCACCAACTATGGATCCTGAACAATTAGAAGAATCTCGCCAAGCTGCAAAAAAATTAGCAGATGCTACAAAAGAAGCAGAGGAACAAAAAGCGCGAGCAAGAGAAGCATCAGCAATAGCTATTGGTGCATCATCTATGAACACAGCCGAGGCAATCCGTAGTGTAATAAAAGCATATTTGGCAGAAGCGGTAGCTGGAATGATATCAAAGGAAATAGCTGGTAAAGGGTTAGCAGGGTTGATTACAGGAGCTATAGGAGCTTCGGCTGTAAATATTATGTTTGAAAATTTAGTTCCAAAATTTGCTGAAAAAGGTATGAATGAAGTTGTAACAGAGCCTACAATGATTATAGCAGGAGAAAATGGTGCTGAACAGGTTAATATAACTCCACTTGATGGAACAGGTGAAGCTGGATCAGGTATAAATTTATATTTTAATTCCCCAGTTACAAATGCAGAGTTTGTAAGGGATGTAATAATACCTGAAATTAATAATGCTAAAAGATTAGGTTTGGCTTAATGTCATTAACTTTACCTACAAATTATGAAAATGCCACTCAATTAAATAATATTAATGAAAATTGGATAGTGCAATTATATTATGGGGATGAAACTAACTTTACAGGTATTTCATTAAAAGATACTATTGTTAATAGTATAGAATATGAAGGAATTATAACTAATGTGCCTGCTATAAGAAATTCAATTAATGTCTTTGAAAGCACAGCAGATTCAGGTAATATTACTTTAGATATAATAAATAGAGTAAAAAAAGTTGGCAATGCTGATAAAAAATTATCTGAAACATTACACACTAAAATTGTTAATGAAGATATATATATAAACAGAAAAATTAAAGTTTATAGTCAAATAAACAACGATTCAAATTTAAGTAATTGTTTATTATTATTTGAAGGAAAAATTAAAACTATATCACATTCATTAACTAATTTAACTCTAACTGCTATAAATAATAATGTTTATGATGACATAGAATTATTAAAAACAACTTCAAATGGAGTAGTTATTCCTTTAGCATTTGGCAAATTTGCAGAACATAGTTCAATAAATGATTCATATTTTGGTTTAGGTTATACTGGAGATTTAGACAATATTACATCTACTACTGGTTTACCAATAAATAGTCAAATATTAAAAACAAGTAATATATCAGGTTCAGATAAATTTACAAGTTATGCTTTGCGACCAGCCTTTTTAGCTATAAAAGATATGAATGAAGATATATCTACTATAGAAGAAAATACAGACGAAATTGAAGAAAATGAACATTTAGTTAATAGTAATCAACTTCGGAATACTAGAGTAAGCTATATAGTAGGTCCTGATGAAGTTAATGCAAGTTTTGTGTCTAATCAACAAACAGAAGCAACTAAAAAACCAAGTTTTTTTATTTATGATAATGTTTATAACAAATTTTTGCCAATATGGACTTACGGCAAAGATTATGGAAATGGATATAGTGGGGTTTATAATGATTATGATACTTTTGAAGTTGAATCAGGTGCTTATGCACTTTGGACAGATATTGGTTTTAGGAGGGGGTTTTTTATAAGACCTCATACTATTGAGCCTGTTTCATCTAATAATGGCTTTAATACATTTGGCAGAACTGTAACTATAGAGGAAGATAATTCTAACCCTTTGTCTAATGCTATAGATTCTGATACTACTACTTACGCTCAGATAGATTTTTCTGTAACTTCAACTTCATTTATTGCTTATGGGTATTACAAATTTAAAATTAGATTAAAACCACCAAGTGGACAAATATCACAAGTAACTGATGAAGGTTTTAAATCAGATGTAGTATTAAGGTATAAATACACAGGAACTAATACTCATTTATTTAAATTTTATGTTAAAAACATGGATAGTAGTGTAATATCACAAACTGGAAATGATGTTACAATAAAATTACGACCAATAAATGTTAATTTTGGAGTTCAAGATATAGAATTAATGATTAGAGTTAGTGCAGATGATTCTACAACTAATGTAGGTAATTTTAAATTATATGATATTTATTGGAACTGCGAATATGCTAATAGTTATAAAGAAGTAGATGGAGTTATTGAATATAATGACAGTCCAGAAAAAATTTATACTGCACTTGATGGAGTTTCTAAATTAAATAATATAACTCCTGGAGTTAATAATACAATTGAAAATATTTTAGATGCACATAGAGAACTATTATTTAGATATACAGATATAGGAAATTCAGCTCCTATAAATTATGATCAATTATTAGACAGGAGAAAATTTTGGCATATTAGGGATAGCATACACGAAGAAACTTCACTAAAAGAAAAACTAGAACAATATCAAAAAGAAGGATGCTTTATATATACTGAAGAAAATAATCAACCTAAATATATTTTTATAAAATCTGCCTATGATTCAACAGATATAATAGTTAATTTTAAAGATAGTGATTATAAAAATTTAAATATAACATTAACAGACAATTATTACACTAAATTTATTTTAGAATATCAAAAACATCCAGCTACAGGTAATTATAAATATAAAATAAATGTAAATACTTCTGATAAAAGCCATTGGGGTTATGGTATAACAAATGAAAATTGTAAAAGTTTTAAATTAAATGCTTTAGTTAGAGAAGCAAGATATTATCATCCACAAAATGAAGATTATATAAATTTTGATGGAAACATATATCATGCACATGGAATAGGACTTTACAATGCAAATGGCACTATTGAATCAAACATGACACCTGATAATGGGTTTTTAAATTATATGGTAAAGCTAATGCATAGACCAAGAACTATAATTAATTTAGAATTATTAAACCCTAAATTTTACAAATTACAATGTGGTGACATTGTTAGTTTTGATAGTTTGAATTATGATATAAATAATAAATTTTATAATGAAACTTTATCAACCTATGCTTTCATGATTATAGATATATCTAAAAAAATTAATAATATTAAAATTAAACTATTGGAGATAGGTAGTTAATGACTATAGCAAATCACATACAAATTTTAGCACCGAGTAGGAATGAAATATTTGATATAGGATCAACTATACAAATTAAATGGTATCATACATCTTTAGCCAATACTGTTTCCATTTGGTTTACTACAGATGGTGCTAACTACACACAAATAACAGCATCAACTACAAACAATGGTGTTTATAATTGGGATACGACTGGACTTTCTCCATCAACTAACTACAATATTCGTATTCAATCATTTTTGACTACTTTGACAAGTGATGAAAAATTTACTTTACAAACAAAAGAATTTACAAACTTATACCCATCTGATTCAGGTATCAGTATAAATCAAGGTGAGCGATTATTTATAAAATTTGATAAAACAAGATCAATTGGAGGGGTTACTATACAATTAGTAAAAGGATCATCTGTAAATGCCACATTAGCTACTAATATAAAAACAAATTCTTTTGAATATGATATTCCAACTAACCAAACTATAGGATCAGATTATAAAATTAAAATTATAGATTCAGCTGATGCAAATACTAATATTTTAAGTTCAAATACTTTTTCTATTATCGCATTAAGAAATTTAGCTATAACTAATGCAAGTGTAATACAAAATATAGATACTAATGTAGGAACACATACTATATCTTGGGCTACTACTGGAGCTATATCTAATGTTAATATTTATTTATTAAAAAATAATAAAATTATAGAAACTATAGCATATAATATTACAAATACAAACTCTTTTGTTTGGAATGTTAATAATAAATTAGAAATAGGTAGTTATAAAATTTGTGTAAAAAGTTCTGATAATGCTATTATAAGTGAACAAAATTTTAACATTTTTGTTGATTCATCATTAAAAGCTAATTTATCAGGAGCAAATTTTACTGGAGATATAACTACTACTGGAGATATTAGAGTTGATCAGGGGTATGTTAGATTTGGAAATATAAATAATAATGATGCTATTTATTCAGATGGAACAAATTTGAATATTTTAATGGATGACAGCGAAGTTGTTTTATTTAAAGATACGGAAACTAGATTTGAAAATCCAATTAAAATAAAAGAACAAGCATCGGCAAATGCAGACAATGGTGCAAGAGGACAAATTTGGGTAAAAAATGATACTCCTAATAATTTATATTTTACAAATGATGCAGGAAATGATGTTCAAATAACTAATGGAGCAAGTTTAGCAGGTGGTGGAAGTGGTGGTTCAGCTCTTTGGTGTCCACAATGGTCACAAAGATATTATACTTATGCAGATAGATGGATAAGTCCATCAACTACTTATGGCGCATCATACTACCAATGGAACAAAATTAATAGCAGTAGTTTACTAACAACTTGGTTAGATAGTAATAACCCTGTTATAGTAGTGCCAAGAAATTGCACATTAAATTCTTATGCTTTACGAGGTAGAGCTACATCATCTGAAACATATCAACTTGCTTTGTTAACTGGAACTCCAAGTTATGGAAGTGCAGGAGATACATCTTTAACACAAATTGGTTCTACTCAAACAACAAATGCTACAGCTAATATACAGAGTAAATTAGAAGAAACAAGTTTAACAGTTTCATTATCAAGAGGGGATATATTAATACCTATGCTTAGGAGAACTACTAACACATCAGCAACTTATAAATTTTGGTATAGTGTTTTTACATTGGAGGCTACATTTGGATAAAATAAAAATAAATAATGATTTATTAGGTGATGATGAAAATAGCTTAATATTGACAAAATTAATAGACAAAAATAATGAAATAATAAACAAAATTAATGAAATAATAGAATGTTGTAATAATAAAGGAACAGATTGATGAGTTATGGACAAGTTAAATCACCACGTATATATGTAGATTGGATAAATTGGTTATTATCTTCAGGTAAAATGCAAGCATCAGATATAACTGCTGATATGGGTAACGAAACATTTGTTTCAGGATCATCATTGCATGGTATGTTTGATTTAGACCCATCAAATTTACAAAATATAAATGTAGCAACATCAGGTGAGCAAGATTTTTCAATTAAAATTGATACTAATTTAACAACAGATGCAAATCAAGGATGTAATTTTGTAGCAATTTTAGGTCATAATTTAAAACAAATAGATGCTTTCGTAAGGATACAATCTTCAGATACAAATTCTTTTAATAATTGCACTATTTCTAATATAGCAAATACAGGCAATATTGTTGGAAATTTATCACAGCCAGCTTTTAATGGCTGGAGCATATATAAAATTGATAACTATAGCAATTTAGGCAATCAAAAGATTAATATTAAATTTTTAACAGATTCTAATGGATTTGATTCATCTGTAGCAAGGATTGGTTGTATTATGTTAGGAAAATATTTTGATTTTAATACTCCACCTGATCTTAAATTTAACAGACAAGATGTATTTAATAATAAAATACAATCAGCATTTACAGGTAAAAGTTATAGTCATTTAATGGCAAAGCCTAATAAATCTTGGTTTTTAGACAGGTGGGAAATGTCAACATCCACATCATCAGGCAATATTACTACATCAAGTAAAAAAATTGTAAGTATGAATTTTAGTTTTATGTTTGATGAAAAAGTATTTCCAGAATCGTATTCTTTAGAACATTTAACTACATCTGATAATTTTTATGCTTCAGTATTAAATAAAAGTTTAGGATCACATTTTCCTGTAATATTACAATTTGATAAAAGTAAAACATATACAACTGCATCTACTCCAAACGATATAATGTTAGCTAGAATACATAATACTAAAATTAACCAAACTGCAGTAAATCATTATTCTGTTAGTTTAGTATTTGAAGAACAGCTTTAGTCACAACAATTACAGCAATAAGCTCCATTTATTTGAACATTATTTTTGTATTTTGGCATTATAGTTAATTCTTTTATTTTTAATTCAATACCACAATTATCACATGGATGTGTAAAATTTTCTTTTATACATGGCATGCAAATTGGGCTACCATTTTCAGTAACCCAATTTCCATTATCATCTGAACAATATATACATTCCATTTATTGATCTACCAATTCAAAATCTAAAGCTTTGGCTACATAATTAATATGTTTAGATGTAGTAACAGACCACCAACCTAATTTAATAACTTCTTTATTTAGACGATCAATTTTTGCTACTTTTGTTCCGTATGAATAAACATAAAAATTATCAACTTTTAAATTTTGTTTATATCTTTCCATTGAATATTTCATTATTTTGCTCCTTTTTTAGTAAAAAATGTCATTAAATGTGAATGTAATTGTTTTTGTGTATCAAATTTAAACATTTTTTCGTTATCTAATTTTCTCATAATATGAATATATTGTCCTTTATAAAATGTGCTTAAATGTGTTAATTCATAATTATTAATTTTACAATATTCATTTAAATGATCAATCATTTTATTTATTTGTTCTTCTGTTGGTGTATTATTTAGTTTTATTGTTTTCATAATTGCTCCTTGTTTTTTATATATATAAAGTTAAAAGGAAATTCATATAGCATCAAACAGTTATTTTAAAATAATTAAAAAAAAAGAGGAGGGGAAGAGCAATTAAGGAGCAATTATAAAAACTCTTCCCCATTGGTTGACTTAACCATTGTGTGGCTGACTATAAAATATAAAACTATTTATAGTTCACATTCAAATTAAAAATCGGGCATGTCTACTTCTACTGCTAAAGTTTTAGGATCAACTTTTATTGCAGTATCATTAGGTGGCTCAAATTTAATTGACATTCTTGATTTTTGATTGCCATTGATATCATTATATGTATTTTTCCATCCCTTTAAATACATAAATTTTCCATTTATTTTGCCTGATCCCGTATAATCAGGTTGCGAATCTTTTGTTTTATTATTTATAAATAAACTCGCAGTATTATCTTTGTGTTCATATTTTGACATTTAAAAGTCCTCCATGTTAAGTTTTTGTTTTTTTAATTTCATTACTTTTGATTTATTAATTGAAATATCATTTCCATCATCATCTTTTTGCCCCAAGCCTAACATTGCAGTTAATAAATATCTGCGTCCATAAGTCATAGCTTGTCCGACAGAATGTGCAGTAACTTTACCTTGTCTGTCTTTTATAGGCATAAATATTTCTGATTCTAAATATTGCCCTGATTCGTGCATTAATATACAGGTTACACAAAATGAACTTTCTTTCCAGTATGAACCTTGCGAAACAGATAATCCATATTTAGGCAAAATAGTTAATGATGTTTCTAAAACTGCTTTTAAATCAGCATAATCTGAACCAAAATGAGGATTTTTAGAATTTTTTACAACTCCATTAACTAATTCCATTTGTGCTTGAGATAATGCTTTTGCTATTTTATTTAATTCCATTGTTATTTCCTTGTAACCATTTATCAAGATCAGATCTTTTGAATAGTAATTTACCTGTATTTTTATATACTGATAATTTACCTGCATCAATATTTCTTCGTAAAGTAGATGCTGAACAACTTGTATAATTTCGAGCTTTTTGCATATCTAAATACTTATCGCTAAAATTATCAAGCTTACGTTCTATAGCACTTAATCGCTTTATAATATGTAATATAGTTTCTTCCATTTTAACTCCTTTGTGTTTTATTTATAAAAATATTTTCCATCATCTAAACAATAACATATATAAAAAATTATTATTGATAAAATTGGCATAATAATAGGTTCTCCAAATGCCATAAAAAATGCAAAAGTCATTAATATTTTAATCATTATCTTTTTTCCCAACCATTATTTTTAGCATCATCAATTAATTCATCAAATATGTTACGAGCAGAATCTAAATTATCTATAACTTTTGATTCAATTACCCATTCGCAATCTATTAATTTTGCTATTCTCCAACAATCTGTCTCTTGGCTTAATATAATATGTAAGATTTCGCCATTATCATTATCAAATTCTTGAAAAGTTTGTGTTCTTTTTAACATTTGTTGCTCCTATTTATTTTATAATTGCTTTTTTATTAATAATATAAGTTAATAGCATTATCATATAAAGTCAAACAGTTATTTTAAAAAAATTGTAACCGAGAGCAAAAAACTCTTAGTTACTAATTTTTATTTAAAAATTTGTTTGATATTAATTGAAATACTATTAAGTTACAATAACATATTAATATAGCAATTATAAAGGAGCAAAAATGGAAATTGAAAGAATAGAAATAATTTGTAGTAATACAACTTCTAAATGTAAAAAATGTAAAAATAAAAGTAATTATCATATTTTAGATTGGAAACATTCAGAAGATAATTATAACATATCACAATTTTTTAATAATAATATTTATTATGATTTATGCAATATTTGCATTAAGAAATTACAAAATCAATTTATAGAAATTTAATTATAAGGAGCAAAAAATGGAAATTAAAAATAAACAAGATGTAATTAAGTGGCTAAAAACACTAAAAGAAGAACACGGATTATCTGTAGGTGTTTGTAAAAAAGTTAAACAAAGTGGTTTTGTTAGTGTTTATACA
>MDSY01073103.1_pt1 | contig 10665 bp, 20 predicted proteins | sample 811131 | NCBI WGS metagenome assembly MDSY01 (sample SAMN05326643, study PRJNA326480) | marine metagenome | isolation source: seawater | place: Atlantic Ocean: South West | collected 2010
TATTACTCTGCTATGTTCGGAGGTGGAGTTAATTATAGACCAAGCTTCCCATTTAAAAGATGGTTAACATAGTCCCCTGATGAAGCTCCGATTTCCGTTGGATACATCTTGACACAAAATCCTTTATAGAAGCATAACCAAAAGAAAACATTATGAACACACAGGATAAATTAGCAATATACGATTGGGTAAACGAAAACAAGCTTAAGAAAGCTCAAAGGATCGCTCTACTTGAGTCTTGGAGAAGATCGTTCACATTTCATGAAGGTGATTTAAACGCAAACTTATTGTTATTGGCACTTCCGAGTGAAGTTAAAACCTCAAAAGAGTTTCTAAAGCCATCTGATGGAGAGATGAGAGGGTTTCACAATTGGTACAACCTAACCGAAGCAGGAAAGCTTTTGTTAAAACAACTAAATGAAAAAGTTGTGTGGAAAAAAGAATTTAATCAAGAACTATTTGAAGCTTAAAGTTATGGATGAGCCAATTTATATATTGAAAAAGAAAATCGAAAAGCTGTTAAAAGAAAAGGATTTAAAAATACAAATCCTTAACGGTCAAAACTCTGAGGTAAAGAAAACTCAAAGTATGAAAGATGTTTTTAACTACCTTTGTGATAACAGCAAAGCTTCATTGGAAATATTAGAGATAGACTTTTGGTATTACCACGAGTTCTCTCCACTGGATTTTGAAAAAGGATTAATTGAAAAACTTAAAAGCTACAAAAATGACTAAAGAGGACGTATTGAAAAACTGCACAGTAGAAGGAATGGTAGTTAAACTCCCAAAGGGAGACTTTGTAGACAAAAAAACATACCTTCAAGTCAAGACAGCCATAGAAAAAATTGGTGGTAAATGGAAAGGTGGAAAGGTGTTTGGCTTTCAATTTAAAGAAGACCCAACAAATTTGATGAATGATATTGCAGGTGGTGTCAAAAGAGATATAAAAAAAGAGTTTCAATTCTTTGCTACTCCACCTGAATTGGCAGACCAAGTGGTATCCCTTGCAGGTCTTAATAGTAAACACAAAGTGCTAGAACCTAGTGCAGGTGATGGTGCTATTGTGAAAGCTGTTAACAGGTCCATTTCTGACATGGTTGTTCATTGCTATGAAAAAATGCCTTTGAATATTGAAGAGCTGAAAAAAATAAACACAGCTAAATTGGTTGGTGAAGATTTTTTAAGTCACGGAAGAACTAAGTTTGACAGAATTGTTGCTAACCCTCCATTCTCAAACAATCAAGATATTGACCACGTTATGAAAATGTATAACAGCCTCAAAAAAGGAGGCAGGTTGGTTGCTATTACTTCTACTCATTACCTAGACTCGAAGCAAAAGAAAGAATCGGAATTTAATCAATGGAGAAGTGAAGTTGGTGCTGTTGTTCATAAAGTGAAAGCAGGAGCTTTTAAGAAAAGCGGAACTTCTGTAAAAACAGTGATTTTGGTTATAGATAAAAAATAAGCCTTCGATACATCTTGACACAAAATCCTTTATAGAAGCATAACCAAAAGAAAACATTATGAAAGTTTCAAACCATAAAGATTACGCATTATTTGATTACAGTCAATACTTACACAGAGGTCAAGAGGCTACCTGCCATGTTCCTGAAAAGAACAGACCATTCGACCTAGGAAGTATTGTCTACATCAAAGATGAAAATGCAATTGGTGTTGTCATTGGGTGTGTTGATTATGAGACAGAAGACCTTCGTACAGACATGAGTGGAATGCAAGGTTTCTGTCAAGTCGAATTGGCAACAAAGGAACACTTAAAAATAAAAGATGTACGTTTAACTCCACAGCTTAAAAAAGAATTGTCATGAGTAGAATTGCAGAAAGCACAAAAGACTTCTTCAAGGAAGAAGTTGTTAAAATGATGAAGGTAATTGGTGCGACTGAAATTGAGCTTAACATATATGATAAGATGAATTGGGAAAATAAGTGGACACTAAAAACCCAAGGCGGAGATTTAGAGGTTAAACTTCCCATAGGTCAAGATTTTAGTTTCACAGTTTTTGCAATATTCAATGATGTGGACAAAGCAAATGAAGTGTTAGGAAAAAACTTTGGTCACAATGAGTTTTCAGGTAAATGGAATTTCCACTTAACTCAAGTAGCCAAGACAAAAGTTAAAAATTTGGTAAAAGAACTTCAAGATATATATGTAAGCGTTCTCTCATAGAGAATGCTTTTTTTATGTCCATCTCTCCCTTGATACATCTTGACACAAAATCCTTTATAGAAGCATAACCAAAAGAAAACATTATGAGAAGCTACGAAGAAACATTAGAAAAAAGAGACTTAGATTTACAATTCGTTATATCAGCAGTAACTACTGATTTAGCAACTACTGCATACCATGAATACTTTTCTGCATGGGAACATAATGGAGGAGACCAATGGTTTTTTGACGAGTGTGTTGAAATAACTAAAAAGTTTATGCTTGAAGATCCGATGTATAAAAATTACTTGGAAGCGTGGAGAAAGTCAGAAAGCATTTATTTATCTTTTAATGATTATTCAAACGAGTGTCTTGATTGGCACTATATGAGTAAGGCTCGAACAGAGTTTGAGTCTAGATACAAAAAAGATTCAGATGAAGAAATTCTTAAACAAAGAACAGAACAACTGATTCACATACTTGGCAAATTTAAAACCAAAAAAGAAAGAGAATCTCTTGTTAGCAATGCCTTGTCTATCGCTAACAAAGAAGCCCTTAAAAGGGAAAATAATGGATACACAGATAAGATTAAGGAGGGGCTGATTGCAATCGACACAGACGAAAAGGAAATTGAGAGGATACTCTCTGCATTAAGTAAGTTGTAAAATAGTCTTGATACATCTTGACACAAAATCCTTTATAGAAGCATACCAAAACAATTACCCTTATGAAAACGATTAGCTTAAAGAAATTCAGAAAGTCAGCAGAGAGAATGACAAGATCTCAATATGAGAAAGAGAGTGGTAACGAAACACAAGCTCCCGAAGTTTATTCTTACCTGCATTTCCTTCACATTGAAATTTACCCACTAAGAAGAGAAGTTGGTGAACCAATGAAAGAACTGTATGTTGTTCACACAAGTGACACGTTTGAAACTGAAGACTTAAAAGAGGCAGAAAAGTTTCTTTACAACACAACGAAAACTGAACTTCCGAAAAAAGAAAAGAAAGAGAAGTTTGACCCAAAAATGCCAAATGGATTAGATTCTTATTTAGATTCTTTCTACCAAATATCTACATTCATCGGATTTCAATCTGATAGGTATATCAGAGGCAGAGTGGTTCTTAAAGCAAATGATTCTGTTAGAACATTTTTAGACGAATTCACCCCTTATGAACAAGGTAACAAGGTTAAGGAATTTACAACACAATTTGAGCAAATTATATATGAATTGGAAAAAACTGAAACTGTGTTTGGTCGCTTAGAACAAATAGACTTGTTTTGTTCTGAAGAATTTCAAAGTGAGAGAAAGGAAATAGAAATGGTTAAAAATCCAATTACTGCTACTGAATATGAGGTAGCATCTTATATGGGGAGACTTGGAAATGAAAACAATGAAATATTCGATGCGTTAGATGGTGCTGATGGACAACATACAAAAGCTGTTGAGTTGTCAAAGGAGTTTGATCTAAAGTACAAAGATGCCATGTGGGGAGAGAATGGCTTAGGAGGGTTCTATGAAGAGATAGACGAATTTCTTTACAACGCTTTTGCTCCAATGAAAACATTCTGCTTAGATGTAACCAACACAGTTTCATACCGAGTTCACATTGAAGCACGTTCTTTAGAAGAAGCTAAGGAAACTGCAAATAAAACAAAAGCAGGGTTTGTAGATGGAGAAGAATCGTGGGAAATAGAAGAGGCTTAAGCCTCTCCCTTTTCTTATAATGCAAATAACCCTCCGATACATCTTGACACAAAATCCTTTATAAGCACATAACCAAAGCAAATCATTATGAAACATAAAATCATCTTACCCAAAGGGCACAGTACTAACCAAACTCAAACTATCGAAGTAGATGGTGAATTATTCCTAAAGAATGGGTTTGGAAGAGAAATTCCTGCTGTATTTGAATTGGGTGAAGCAAGAAGAAAAGCAAGATTATTCGATGGTAACACTGTTGAATCTCCATCTAAGTATGACATTGCAGACGAGTACAAAGTTGCTCAAATCAATGGAGACAATATTCCTATGAGTGTTATTACAGCATTAGAAACTTGTTGCTCATTTATAGACAACGATAAAACAATTGGAGAAAAGCTATACTCTGTGGGTAGTATTGGCGAAGACCTTATCCCAAATGCCGAGGGGGAACTTAAAAAAGAACTATTGGAATTGTACGACTATGTTCACGAATATATGTATGTGACGTTTATTAAATGCTAAGTAGTCCTGGATACATCTTGACACAAAATCCTTTATAGAAGCATAACCAAAGCAAATCATTATGAAACGAATGACATCAGCAGAGCAAAACGAAAGATTAAGATTGTTAAAAGGAATCACACTTAAAAATGTGGTTATGGGAAGAGGTCACGACTGTGGTGGTCTTATTGCAGACATCTATCTTAAAAAAAAGTTGGTATCAAAATATCACGATGATGGTTGGGGTGGAGAACCTGAAATTACATTTATTACCAAAGAGGATGAAGAAAAGGTGGTGTCATACATTACCGACAATAAGGTTGAAGAACATATGGTAAACACTGATTGGAGCGACCTAAATAAAGATGGAAAAGGTATTGGCTTCTTTACTACACTTGAGGCATCAGTTGACCTTATTGCTTCACACATGGAGAGATTGAAGCAAATAAGAAGACTTCAAACAAAATCTTTGGTGTTAGAAAAGGATGGAGACATATATACAAAGAAGTTTAAATTCTCCATTGCACAAATTAAAAAGAACCCACTTCAACTATCATCTTTATTAGGTATAATAAAAAAAGAGAAAGCAGAGGGATATGAAGTCCTAAATACAAACTTATAAACTCCTATTTCTTCCGATACATCTTGACACAAAATCCTTTATAGAAGCATGACGAAAGAACAAAAGATACTTACACAAAGACAAAAGGTGTTCATCGAAGAAACTTCACTAATGCTAGGTGTGGCTTGGAACACAGAGGACTACTCAAATGAGAATGTAGCCAAAGTCAACGACTCAATCGTTAATGATTACTTCGATAACCCAGTAGTTAAAAAACACCTTTCTTGTGTAGATGGTATCTGCAAAAATGTTCATGGTGTTGATGTCAGAATCGTAGTTCAAAACTACGCACAACACTTCAAGTTAGTTCACAACATTAAACCAATTGCATAATGAGATCAAATTTAGAAATAGCCCAAAGTATTGCATTATCAGTTTACGAAATGCAAGTTGAATCAGAATTTTTTCTTGACATAGAAAGTAAAATTGGTGAAAAGATACCTGAACAATTTACTCAAAAAATCTTATCAACAGATGGTCATGCAGAAGTAATGAAACTTAAAATGGCATCATCCATTTTATCACACATTACAACTGATGATACTTATTTAGAATACCATAAAGATGTAGATGGTGTTATAGGTTACATTCCTGATGATAGGGTGTATGACTTTCAAATGACAAACTATATCATTGAGATGTATGACAACCCTATGGTAAGAGAGGAAATAATAGAAGAGATAAAAGAATCTATCCCTATGAATAAATACAAAGTGACTGCAAAGTTTGTTACCTATGGTACAATAGAAGTTGAAGCCGCTAGTTACGAAGAGGCAGAAGAATTAGCAGAAAACATAGATGAGGGAGACTATATCACAGATGATGAAAACGGAGAGTTTACAACAGAAGTTGAAGAACTATGAAAAAGCTAAATAAAATCATTAACAAGTATCATTACAGAGGAGGTCGTAACATCATTTACAATGTACCTTTTGATGTGCTAGATGAAGTAAAAGGGAGAGACAAAGTAATTGTAGCTCACTCACCTAACCATATCAGACAGATAAGAAATGGCAGGTTGAATGATTACATTATTCTAGCACCAATGGGAATGAATATAGCAAAAGAATGTTCAACTCATAAAGTAAGTGAGTACAAATAAACCTTCCGTTGGATACATCTTGACACAAAAACCTTTATGTAATCAGAGGTTAATAAAAAGAACCATAAGTTAAATTAAAATAAATTTATTATGACAACAGTAAGTACACACCCCAAAGAATTAAATGATTTTTTTCCAACTGAAAATGCGTTTAGCGACTTTGCTCTTTATCAAAAGCAAGAAGATGAATTTGTTAAACAAGTTCAAAAGTATTGCAAAAAGAATGGAAGTGGAAAGTACGCAGGTGAAGTCCTTAGAACGCCAATGGGCGATGGGTATGCACAATACGTAGTATTTTCACTAAGACCTGTTGTAGTTATTCATTTGGAGATTGGTGATGCGTGGGACTCTCGTGATGTTAGACACTATACGCCAGCTCTAATAAAGGAGAAAATTGAAGGAGAAAAAACTATGGCTAAATTATTCTCAAACTTATAAACAAAAGCCCTTCGGGGCTTTTATTGTTTAACCCCTATTTCTTCCGATACATCTTGACACAAAATCCTTTATAGAAGCATAACCAAAAGGAATTCCTTATGAGACAAATAGCAGAAATTAAATTCGACCACATAGATGAAGAAGAAAACGTACAGTCTGTTGACATCTTCTTCACAGATGACGATAACGAAGAAGGAACTGTAGCCTGCGAGGTTTGTCTTGACACAGGAAAGGTTTTCTATAGAGATAATATCTACAGAGCTTACGATGAAGTCAAAGAAGCAATCAAAGAGATTCGTAAGACAATCGTAATTAAAAAACCTAAGATTGTTATAACAATTGCAGATGGTGCTTTAGAGACAGTTTACTCATCAGTAGATGTTGAAGTTGCATTAGTTGACTTCGACACAGATGGAGAAACAGATGAAGAAAGACTTAAACAAATCCCTTATTCAACAACAGATAGCAGAGTTCATACTGCATATGCAAATGAGCATACTGTAGAGCCAGGGGATGTCAACCCAGAAAGAGTTAATCAATTATTTGAAATCATTAGAGGATAAAATTATGAAAACTTACAACATAGAAGGAAAGGAGGTTGCTCACAATAATATCGAAATCAGTGATGAAAATGTTCTTCAGGAGTTTCTCTTAAATGAACTAGGAGAGTCAAATGAATTCGATGAAGAAATAAAACACTTTATGTTCGTTCACATGGGTGATCCTGATAGAACCTTTGAATTAACAGGAGGTTCAGAGGGAGACAAAGTAATTGTCACAATCTACGAGGGAGACAAAATCTTTGAAACAGAATCTTTTTATTTAGGTGAAGTTGGTGCAAGGTGTTACGATGAGGATGAAGTTGAAGAAAAATGCCACATATCTGGAAGTAAAGTAACATTTGAGGGTAAAGGGGATGGAATAAGAGAGTATGATGTTTGCTGTGAATGTGAAGGACACACTCACCCTGACGAAATGGTAACTCTCCCTGAAGATGATGACCGAATGGAAGTTTGCAGTAAGTGCCATAAAGAAGAAAATAGCAACAAAGTTGTTTTTGACTGTGAAACTTCCAAGGGAGTTGTCATCATAGAAGAAGATGAAGAAAAACAAAAAATATCCGATGCCCTTATCGAACAAATCAAAAAGGATATGGAAGAAGGTGACACAACAGTGTTGGACATGATTCTAATGAAACATTCAACCAAATATCTTAAAGGCTGCCTCCCTGAAGAAGATGCCTAAATAAAACATTCTCTCCCTTGTAACCTTGGGAGAGAGTTTCACGTAAAACTTAATAATATGTCAGCACATAATCGATTATCAAAAAAAGATATTTTCTCATTTAAACAAACGTCTGTTGTCTGTGGAGACATTTTAATATATTACAACCTCATCGGCTTCAACCTTTTGTTTATTCACGATACAGTTGATGAGACTGTACACGTTATGGATGATGAATTAGATTCTTTTGAGCATTCTGTTATAATGTGTGAATCAGAATTCTTTGAGTCTTACGCAGGATATCACATGGGAACTGATGATGTAACTATAGAAGACCTTATTAAACAAGAATACATTATGCAAGTTGATTGTCAATCTGACGTTAGGTCTTCTGCAAGAAATATGAAACAGCTTGAGAAAGAATTTAAGCCCGTTTCTTTTAAACAAATATCTTACAAAAACTTTAACTAAATGAAATATAAAAAAGAAATAAACCAATTGCTAAAAGATCTTTACTTCCAAGAATGGATGAGTGAAGAAGATTTTGAAGAATTCAAAGTAGAATACTTTAAACAAGCAGGTATCACAATGGAGAAACTTGATGAAGAAATGAAAAAAGGTGTGGACAATGGGTTTTCAGTTGAAGCACAAATTGAATTAACAAAAAGATCATTCAACGTTTTAGGTTAACACATGGATGAGGCTCCGCCTTTCTGCGGATACATCTTGACACAAAATCCTTTATAAGAACATAACCAAAAGAAATCATTATGAAACCTGAAATTAAAAGAATATACGATCTAGCAGACAAGTGTAAAAAAGCTTTTAAGTTTAATTATGATGAGTCGGTTATTTTATCAAATCTTAAAACAATTTTATCTGAGGACGGAGATTCTATATCAACAGATACTAAGGTTTCAACATCTAGAATTATCAGATCGATTATGAAAATGGCTACAGATAAAGGGACCAGTAATGGAGAATTCAATGATGATTGTGAGGAGTTGGTAAGGTACATGATGAGATTTGAGCAGGAAGATCTGCGAAACCACTTCCGTGATCTAATTGGAAAAGATAAAGTCAGGTCTTTAGAAAACAATTACAGAGTCAATTACGAAAAAAAGATCCTTTCGATATACAAAACAAACGAAATCGAAATGTGTTTCATAGAAACAGATAACGTTGGTGACAATGTAAACTTCTTTACACTGTGTTACAATTTTGATCAGAAGAAATTCGCAGTTGAAGATTGTGTGTCAGATGGAAAGTTTCTTAAGACTTACGAAGAGATCAAGAAAGAAAACCTTTCGAATGAAAAAGCTATTCTAAATAATAATTTCACATTTATTGATCTTCCGTGAAACAAAAAAAGATCAACTCTCGTTAAATAAGTAATGGGAGCAAAAGAGTACAGAGAAGAACTTACCAAAAGAATCAAAGATGTTTACGGTATCGATATCTCTAAAAGCAAAACCGCAATAAGGTTTTGCCTTAAAATGTTCAGAGAAGGATTTGAAATAGAATTTATTATAACAAAACTTGAAGAACAATATGGTTTAATTAAAATTAAGTATAATGAATAGAAGATCACACAAAGATAGAGCAAAGCATTTATTAGCAATGATGTTTAAGACTTACAATATGTCAAAAAACACAGCGTTAGATCAAGTGTCAAACTACAACTTGGGACTTAAAGTTGAAAGAGGTGAACTAAACTCTCCCTCTGACATCATAAATGCAATTTCTATCCTTGATGATTTATGTTTACAAGGAAAAATAACAAAGGATCACTTGACGCAAATCAAAATGAACCTGGCCCAGAAGCTATCTGGATTTAAATTGGTTGCAAAATAATAATAAGAGTGTTAAAAATACCTTAAAAAAATTAAATAATTATTTGTTTGTTGTTTGTTTTGGTTGTAACATAAAAAACCCTAATAGAATCTATTAGGGTTTTTTTAATATTATCAATAAAACTAAAACAACAAATTTATAAATTAATATAAAAATTAGTGGGGGCGACAGGATTCGAACGCTGTGACTCACTCTTTTTCACGGAGCTGCTCTACCAACCCGAAGGCTACCGAAGTACTGAGCTACACCCCCATAGGTGTATGGTATTTTGTGGGAACAGAAGGATTCGAACCAACGACTCACTCTTTTTCACGGAGCTGCTCTGACCAATCCCGAAGGACTCTAAATAAATAGACTGAGCTATGTTCCCATATAATCTAGTGGGAATAGAAGGATTCGAACCAACGACTCACTTGCTTTCACACAAGCTGCTCTTCCAACCTTTGCAGGCTACCGAAGTACTGAGCTATATTCCCATTTGTTTAAGTCTCTGTCTGAATTGCTTCATCCTTTAACTTGATACAAATATAAGAAGACTATTTTACAATCCAAAGCTTTTTCGATACATCTTGACACAAATTTCTTTATAAGGTCATAACCAAGCAAAATAAAGCATTATGGCACATATTATATTAGCTACAGCAAGAAGAGTAGGCACAAAGCAAACAAAGAAAGTTGCTATTGATTTAACACGTCACATCAGAAACCTTGAAAATACAAAAAACTATTGGAAAAAAGATATAGCAAGAAACCCAAATGCTTCTTATTCTAACTGTAGCTCATTTTTTCATGACGTATTACTCGGAACTGTAACAAAAGGTTTTGTTGAAGGGGCTGTAGTTGAATCTATTGATGCAAAGAAAATAGAAACAATCTACTCTTCAGGAAGTGTATCTACAAATTCTAAAGGATTTAGCTTTAGATTTGGATATAAAAATGTTGGTGGAAACTTAGAAGTCAACATCTCTTATGAACAACTTGGAATGAAAACGCCTGACTTCAAAAAATTAGCTGAACTACTTAAACAACAAGATGAAATTGAAGAACAAATCGCA
>MDSY01075861.1_pt1 | contig 10663 bp, 8 predicted proteins | sample 811131 | NCBI WGS metagenome assembly MDSY01 (sample SAMN05326643, study PRJNA326480) | marine metagenome | isolation source: seawater | place: Atlantic Ocean: South West | collected 2010
CATTACTCTGCAATCCATGCAATCCTTAGTTGCCCGATTTGGCATAACTTCAGATACTGCAGGAATGAATGGTGACAATGCTGCTGCGGTAATGATTACGGCAAATCTTCCCGCATTTACCAAACCAGGCCAGGCTATTGATGTTACAGTCTCCACTATCGGGGGTTCTGAATCTCTAAAAGGTGGAACATTGTTAATGTCGCCCCTCCTGGGGGCGGACGGTGAAACATATGCTATAGCGCAGGGTAATGTTGTGGTTGGTGGTTTGGGTGTCGAAGGTGCGGATAATTCGTCGATAACTGTTAATATTCCGACGGTAGGACGTATTCCACGAGGTGCCAGTGTTGAGAAATTAGTTCCCACAGCTTTTTTAGATACAGACTATGTGATTTTGAATCTACATCGTGGTGATTTTTCTACGTCGTTTAATATTTCAGAGGCGGTGAATGCCGCGTTTGGGCCTGACATGGCCGTCCCACTTGATAAAAATAGTATTAGGGTGAGGGCTCCAGCTGATCCATCCCAAAAAGTTAGTTTTGTGTCTCTACTGGAAAATATAGAAGTAACCAGAGCGGAGCCGCCTGCAAAAATTATAATTAATTCAAGGTCTGGGACGATTGTCATCAGTGGCAATGTTAAAGTGTCTCCTGCCGCCGTTTCACATGGCTCTTTGTCGGTGCAGGTTGCGGAGAATTTAAATGTGGATCAGGCTGATGCCACAGCAATTGGGGCTGGTGCCGTAGCTGGCCCGGCTACCCCGGTCATCACTCCAGATACTGACATTACGGTGACAGAAGAGACAGCTCGGGCATTTTTATTCGATTCTGGTGTCTCATTAAGTGACCTTGTTGATTCTATTAATGCAGTTGGAGCTACATCTTCGGATCTTGTTGCAATTTTAGAAGCACTGCGAGAAGCGGGTGCACTCAATGCCGAATTAATCGTAATTTAAAGCAGATAGAGCGATGTCAGAAATATCCGCCTTCACAAATCATAAGCCTTTAATCAGCAATATAAAAAATATTAGCAGTTCTTTTAATGGTGTCGATAAAGATAAACCTGGTGAGCTCAAAGCTGCGGCAGTTCAATTTGAGGCCATTTTTCTAAAAATGTTTCTAGACCAGGCGCGAGAAGCAAAACTCAGTGACGACATTCTTGGCTCTTCTGCAAGTGATACTTTTCAAGAAATGTTTGATAGTGAATTATCCAAAAACTCAAGTTCATCAATGAATTTGGGACTAGCAGACGTAATCGTCCGGCAATTGCAACCTGCTGTGATTAAGTAGGAAATTCGGATGGGTGACTTATTTGATATCGGAAAAATGGGCATTAGTGTGTACAAAGACGCACTGGCAACCACTGGACAGAATATTGCTAATGTAGACACGGATGGCTACTCGCGGCGTGATGTAAGGATCGAAGAGCTAAGTGCCTCAAGCGCTGATATTGTATCAATTTCTAACAGAAGTGGTTTAGGTGTTAGGATTGGAGAAGTCACGCGCGCCTTTGATCAATTTTTAGATATTAAACTACAGAATGCTACCTCTTCATATTCTTTTGCCAAGTCTAAGTCTGAGGTATTTAATCAATTAGAAACAACTTTGATTCCACAAAATGCAACTGTGGGAACGCGCCTTAGGGAGTTTTTTGATGGACTTTCAAACCTTGCAAAAGATCCTGATAACTCGAATTTAAGGAGGCTCGCATTGGCGGGTGCCAATGCACTTTCAACTTCAGTATCGGGATTGCATACTGGCTTGACTGACCTCAGAACTGTGACCCATGGAACACTCGAGCTAACGGCAGCTGATTTCAACAGCACCCTAAAGAATTTGTCTCATGTTCAACAAGAAATCTTAGGAAACTCCGTCAAAAGTGGCGCGCCGCACGCTTTGTTGGATCAGCGAGATAAGCTGTTGGAGCAACTAAGCGAAATTGGCGATATTTCTGTGGACTATGAGGCAAACGGGAGCGTCAAAGTTGCATTAGGAAAACATGGAGCGGTTGGAACTCTTTTGGAGGGTACTGCTTTCAATGAGATAACTGTTAAACCTGGAATGAATGGCATTCAAACGTTTGTGAAGGATAACTTTGGGGTTGGCTCTAATGTTTACTTCTCATCTGGACAAATGGCAGGATTGATATCCGCTGATGTTGCGGTTGCCGAAACAATTAATGGGTTGAACGAATTAGCGCAGAAGTTCGTTGCTGAAATGAATTCAATTCATAGCATGGGCCTTGATAAGGATGGTGAGCGCGGGGGAAAGCTGTTTGGATTGGAAACTGCCTCAATCATTAAATCTCCAAAAAATTTGGGAACGGCCTCGATGAGGGTAGAAGGGTATGCGACGGAACTGTCGGGATCTATTTTAAATGTAGTTTTTGATGGCACAAGCAAAAATTGGAAATTATCTACTACACCTTCGGATATAAATTTGGAATTTGAAGCTAAACTTGAATTAAAGGGACTTTCTTTGATGATAGAGGGTGTTCCCCAAGATGGTGATAGGTTCTCGGTTGAAGTATTAGCAGCAGCTGCTTCTGACATGAGGGTTTTAATTACAGATGAACGTAAGCTGGCCGCTGCTGGCCTTCACGTAGTTGAGGCGGACATTTCGAACGTTGGCAATGCTGAACTTCAGTTGAGTTATTTTGATGTGGCAAAACCCAATAATATAACAGATCTGACAACTTTATTTACTGATACTAGAAATGCATCCAACCCAGTTGCTTTTAACTCTTCTGGAGCTTTAGGAGTAATTGAAAATGTTGGATCACTTCAAGATTTTTCAATGCTAGATGAACAAACTAAAATAAGATTTTATACAACCGTAACCGATCTGTCAGCATCAGATAACTTAACTGTAAATTTAGCTGGAACAAATTTTCAATTTTCTCTTTCGAGTGTGGTTGCTGGCCTAAATAGTATGGGTGAATTAGCCGAAATATTGAACGGGGGCGGCATACTTTCTACTACTTCAGAAAAGTCTTTTAATGATTTGGGCCTTCAAGCGGTGGCGTCTGGCTCAACGCTTCTGATTAGTTCCGCCTCACAGCCAGGGGGCGTATACAGCGCGCTTCAATCAGGATCGCTGGGCGGGACTGCTGGCGTGATTAGCGCTGCTGATACTGGTTCGGCTAGTTTAAATGTTTTTACACGTGAAGGTATTCAACTTTCTGGCAAGACCTTAAGTGAAAAAGAAGCGCGAGAATTGATTACAGTTGAAAATGGGTTCTCAAGTGAGGCGGTGTATCGAGCACAACACATTCCTACTAATATGGACGAAACTTTCGCAGGTGCGTCAGTAGATAGAAAGACTACTGATGGATTGGAGTATGTAGCGATTTCTGCGGCAGGCTTGGATACTGGCACTAATAATAATGTTGCCATCCATGCTGCTGCAGCATTTCCTACGACACGTACATTTTTAAATGCACCCATAACTATTCTAACGGATAGCGGTCGTAGTGCTAGCGTTACCTTAGAGAATGGTATGATGGCGGGACAAATTGCCGAACAACTATCGCAAGGATTAGATGCACTTGGAATGAGTGCAGTGGCAACTAATAAAGTAGAGCTTACGAACATCCCAAATGGTGCAATTGCCTTTGACTTGGTCGGTGAAAATATGGTTGGGACAACGGTCAGTGTAACGATTGCAAATTCTTCGCCTACAAATTTAGTAGATGAAATTAATAAACATTCTGTAACAACTGGTATTTCGGCCTATTTGTCTACCGGTTCTGGGATCGTGTTGGAACAAATTGACGCCGCAGATATCACATTAAAAAACATGAGCCTCGCAAGTGGTACCATATTAGTTAATCAGCTTGATCAGTTTGGCGAGAGGTTGCTTACAAGTTCCAAGACTCTCAGTGATACTGAACATTTAATCGTAGGCGGAAATATCCAAATCAAAAGTACTGAAGACTTTTCGGTAGGCTGTAACGGTGCAACTGGTAACAGTCAAAATTCACAATTTGACATGGGCTTTGCATCCAAAACTTTTGATCAAGTTGTAAACTCAACAAGCGTCAGTTTTTATGCAAACTATGAGCTGGATGCAAATTCTTCTAACCGTGTCAATGTAGATGCGGTAGCGTCAAATTCACGCTATAGTCTGACATTGTTGGATGGTGTGAGCACATTAGTTGGTGCTGTCAAACCACAAACAAAGGCAGATTTTTCGTCGCCTGCTATTGCTGCCTCACTTGCCAAGGAGCTACGTGATCAGGCGCCCTCAACAGTTTTCCTTGGTGATGGATTTGTTCTAGCAAGTGGATTTCCAAGTGACGGCGCGTCCATTGAATTTTCGATTGGTGAACAAAAATATACTGCAACATTAAATATCGATGATGATGTTAAAGTCGAGGGTACTAGTGTAACGGTGGGGACCACGACTTTTACTGGTGTCGATGCCCTATCTAGACTTATTTCAGCTTCAAAATTCTCAGTAACTGGTCCTGAGAGTGATCGAATATTGATAAACTTCGAAGAAACAACAGTTGGTAGTCAGCCGGGCATTCATTTGCGGGCTACGGTCAATGACGGGGTGATTAGTGGCCATGGGATAACTTTTTCGTCATCAAATCTTGGCCAAACTAAAACTAATTTTCATATTTCAAATACCTCTAAGTCTGAAATTTACTCGAAATACTTTTCTCAGGCAAACTTAATTAATGCTAATATAGGAAGCGTTTTGGTTGGAACTTCTGAGTATGTTATTAATTTTAATACAATTGCGAATACTGTTGGATCGACCCCTGCTTTACCGGCTTACTTAACGGTAGCTACAGAAGTGGATCCAGCCAATGCGGCCCAGTTTCGGATAAAAGTTACGGCAACTGATGCGGCACCCAGCAAGGACATACGTATTAAGTCGAGCACAGCATCGGCAAGTTTTGGTATCAAAACAGTGGCTGCTCAGGTTTTTGTAACTGGTGATGGGCTTCAGTTAAAAAATATTGGGAATGATAGGGTAAATACTGACGTCGCCATCGACTCTCTAGCGAGTGAAGTTTTGTCAATAACTGGTGCAAAGGGCGAGGATCTAATTTTTTCGTCAAAAGGAACGCGTCAACCAATAGTTCTTGGACAAGCATTTTCAGACGTCTCGAATAGTCCAAAGGAATATTCTCTTAAAATAAACTCTGAAAACACCAGTCCGTCTAAGAACCTTAGTATTGATTTCTATGATTTTGCGTCTGGTGATATTGTGGGTACGCGTAGTATCTCTGATGATAATAGTACCACTTTCCAAGGACTGGCTCTAGACCTGAGAGGTCAAGTTCAAGTGAATGATACTTTCCGGGTTTTGCTATCAAAATCTAACGCTGGAGACGCTAACAATCTAAAGAATATGCTTGCTGCGTCGTTGAACAATAAGAGTACTGGTATTGGTGGTTATTCGAAAGGTTTTGGTGATATTATTTCCAAGACTGGAATACAGATAAACGAGAATGACCAATTACTGCAGACCTCTGAGATATCATTTAACGCTGCTGAGGAAAGAAAAAGTGAATTCACTGGGGTTGATCTTGATACAGAAGCCGCACGGCTGATGGAGCACCAGCAAGCGTATCAAGCCCTCGCTAGAGTTCTGACAACTGCTCGTGAACTTTTAGATACGTTACTAAGATCAATGTAAGGAGAGATTAGAAATGGTAATTAGTACATCTGGCATATATCAACGCAACATTGATAATTTCACGCGTCAATCAGAAGAAATTAACAACATACAGGATCAGGCCAGTACGGGCAAAAAAAACTTATCCTTGGCAGATAATTTGACTGACATACTCGATCTAAATGCCGCTGAAGACCATAAAACTCAAATAATGCAATTTAATAAAAATGCGACAGATGTTTCGTTCAAGATGAACCACATTGATGGAGTTTTTGACCAATTGACTAATGTTACTACTCGATTAGTTGAACTGCAGGTCCAAACAAAATCTCCCTTCATTATGGACGCTGATCGCAAATTGTTAGGCTATGAGGCGGCTCTCATAAAGGAGGAAATTCTTCAACTTGCAAATCAGCAGTCGCTTGATGGAAGTGGAATTTTTAGCGGATTGTCTGGGCAGACTAATCCCTTTAACCTTAACAATGATGGCTCGGTATCATACAATGGTTCTGGAGATTATAAGTCAGTTCAGGTTTCTTACGACACTGAATTGAGACAAAACTTTTCTGGAGACGATGTATTTTTAAATCTAGGGAGCGGGAATTCAAAGTTTTCAGTTTTTGACGCCATTGATAACCTTGCTGAAGCCGCGAACTTTCCATTAGGGGCTGACATATCTTCAAACATATTTTCTGATGGTAATTCTATACAGTTAGTTTTTCCAGAGGCTGGCAATGCTTCAAAGTTTAAATTTGATTTCACTGTGGGTGTTAATTCTTACTCGATCGACACTACTGTTTACGGCAATGACTATTCTGCGATTGCTGCCGCCATTAATGTTCACACAGGCGGAACTGGCGTTACAGCGACGAGTGATGGAACGAATAAAATCACTCTTAACAGTACGACAGCAGATGTAATAATTGAAAATTATTCCACTGATTTGGCTCGGAATGCTTCCAAACCTATTGGTATTAGAAAAACGATCGGTGGAGCTGTGGACGACGACTACGTTATTCCACATAAGCTTAACCAATCGGCGGTAGGTGTTCAAATAAAGCAAGTTTTTGAGACATTTAATAAAAACCAGCAGGAGTTAACGATAACTGCTAAGACAGCTGATAATTACATAGATGGGACTCAGGAAACATTGGTTTTGTTGGCTGAAGACATATCTGATATCGAGAATGCCGATATGGCGATGCTTTTGACGAAACTTCAGCAATTGCTAACCTCTCAGGAAGCGGCACAGGCCACGTTCACACGTATTACCAGTAAAAGTCTTTTTGACTTTTTGGGCTAACAAGAAAAACCCTATTATTTCGTATTGTTGACGAAATTGGCATGCTTATTGCTAAATTGTCTCTAGGATAGCGATGGGGATTTTCAAATGTTTTCTATAATCAAAACTGGCATGTCAACGGCACTTCATGAATTGAAAGTGATCTCAAACAATATTGCAAATGCAAACTCAACTGCTTATAAAAAAAGTTCAGTATCTTTTTCTGAATTGTTTAATGGCAGGACCGCTGATGCTGTGGAAACATCGCTATTAGGAAAGGGATCTAATGTTGAAGAAACTCGCCGAAGCGATGGGCAAGGATCTCTGATTTCCAAAGGTGGCGCCCTAGATCTTGCACTTGTTGGTAATGGCTATTTTGTAACAAAGAGAACTAATGACCCAAGCTATGCAGTAACTCGTAACGGCGCTATAACGCTTGATGGTGATGGATTTCTAAAAACTTCTAATGGCGCGTTTTTAATGGGTGCGGTTGCTGTGGAAAATGAGTTTGTAGATACACCCGTCGCCAACGTCGATGTATTTCAATCTATCAAAATACCTTTTGACGCTTATAAAGAGCCACTTTCAAATCTTACAGTAGCTGATAATGGCAACATTATGGCGACCTTTGGTGGTATTACACAAGTGCCCCTCGGAACCATAGGCCTCGTATCGTTCAGCAATCCTAATGGCCTGAAACAAATGGCAGACGGAACTTTTGGAGCTACAGATAAATCAGGTAAAGTATCTGTAGGAAACCCTGGGTCATTAGGTTTCGCTAGTATAAAGTCTGGCCATATTGAAGGTTCAAACGTGGATGTGACAGAAGAAATGACAAATATGATAAAAGCCCAACAACAATTTAACGGTGCTGCACGCATGATGCAGGCTAATTCAGACATGATTGAAAAATTAACCAGATGATAATGATTGTTATGTTGTGAAAATGTTTTATTAAGTGTCTATCTTTAAACATCTTGGCTGAAATAAAAATTCAAATAGTTTTTCAGGAGGTCTGAAATTTGGCTAAATGTGGTGGATGTTCTGTAAAAATGGGTTACTCTGAGAGCCAAGCTTCTCGGAATTACAATGGCCTTTGCATAACGTGCTATGTTAAAGAGAGAGTTGAAAGTAAGATACTGACTGGAAAAGAACCGGTTATTCCATCAGCGCAGAAATCTATTGAAACGGTTTTTAACAAATTTGCGGATATATTAGTTACCACAGAGGTCAGCACAAATTTAAATATAAAAAGTCGTTTGGGAATAGTTTCAGCAGAGTTTTATTTCACAAAACAAAAAACTTCTTGGATCTCTCGAGTAGTAAATATTATTCGCAGGCGAAAGCCTAAACAACCAGACGCATTAAGCCAATCTTTAGAGCTCGCGATACTGGATCTAAAATCCAAAGCCATTCAACAGGACGCGAATGGTATAGTCGGGCTAAATATCGATTTAGTCCCCCTTGGAATGCGCAGAAACGATGATATTTTAGTTTCGGTGGTTGGTACCGCAGTCAAAATATAGCGATTAGACACATTTATTCATCTACGATTATCTTTGGTGATAAATAAATATCAAATACTTTTAATTAAATGTTGAATTGAGCTTAGTAGTAAAGCTTACTCAAATTTCTTTTTCGTTGCGCTCTAGTTCCAATTGATTAATTAATTCTTCTGCTCGTCTTTTTGACATACCAAACCGTTTTCTCAAAGACTCTAACGCATCTTTTTCGTTTTGATCTAATACACCGTCAAGCAAAGCTTGGCGAACCTGATCCTCAAAAATAATCTTTCTTCGCTCCATTTGTGAATTAAAAGAAGAGGCAACGATACCAGTAATTAAAGCAACTACGACCACTCCAAACACAGCTGACAACATTGCGATAAAACGTCCAATAGGCGTTATCGGTGTGATATCCCCATAACCAACTGTGGTTAAGGTAATTAGGGCCCAGTACATAGAGCCTGGAATAGACTTGAAACCAGTTGGATGAATTTTGTGCTCAGCAAAATAAATAAGAGAGGAAGAGACTACCAGCACTACTATAAACAAATAGCTCGCAGCATAAAAGGATTTACGTTCCTCAAAAATAGCTTCAAATAGGTCTTTAAAGGCTGAATTATAGTATGAAAGCTTCAAAATCCTCAGCAACCGTAAAGTGCGAAGAATTCGTAAGTCCAAATACGGGAATATTGATTGCAAATAAAATGGTAGAATTGAAATCAAGTCTACTAGCCCATTAAAGCTAACTACATATCTAATTCGGTATTTAAGGTTATTTGCAAAAGACGGGTTGGCGATGTCTTGACTTGGTGCCGACCATAATCGTCCAAAATACTCTACTGTGAAAATAATTACGCTAACTACTTCTAGGTACCTAAATAAGTTTTGGTAGTTGGCATAAAGAGTGGTTACTGACTCTAGGGTTACAGAAACTACGTTAATCAGCACTAGAGCTGTAAAAAAAAGATCTGAGTTTCTGCTTGTTTTATCGCCGTAGACAGCAGGTTCTAGGATCTCATACAATCGTTTCTGAAAACGACGATAGTTTCCTGACATTAAAAATCTCTCTATAATAGTATAAGTTTTAATATACTTACAAATATGTAAAGTTTTCAAGTTTGGATTTTGATTTGAATCAAAATTTTAATTGGTCAGTTTAATTAATATTTATTGAATAGGTTTCGATTTCCATTTTAAATTTAACAGCACTAGAAATTTTAACTTGCCAAGCTTCGCCATCTCAGCGATTATACCATAGGATAACAGCGTAAGGTGCATTATAAGAATTGCATTCTTAGCATAACTTAGAGGCTATCATGAAGAAAATTTCTGCATTATTATTGCTCAGCGCGATCGCTCTTTCGGGTTGCAGTGCTCCGGGTACAACAAGTGGCACAGTCGCTTCTGAGCCAGTGTCTGCTGGCAAACTTTAAACAGCCCAAAAATTAGTATGAAAAAGCTACCTAGATTTAAAAACCTAGGTAGCTTTTTTTATTGAAAGACTTTTTGGCTACCAGACTTTCCATTTTAAATATCAAATCTGCTCGAAAGAAAACTTAGAGGAGGTTTTTGCAACCAGTTTACATAACATTGTGAATAACCTTTCAAATCAATCTTTGAGATAATCTGAGATTTTAATAGAAACACTTATTTTAAAAACTAAATATGTTTGATATGTAAATTTTGAATAAATTAAAAAAGTGTGACGCATGAAACAAATTCCAAAGAAAAATACTGATGACGCACTTGTCCAAGAGTTCTTGAAGAACGGTGGTAAGATCAGTGTTGGTAAGACTAAACCCCTTCCAAGTGAGCTAGGCCTTAGTAATAATGCTTGGAACAACAAATTGAGCAGAGAAGAAAAGCAGGCCCGTGATAAAAAATAGTCTGAAACCAGCTAAGTTGTTGGTTTTTGTCTTTTTTAGTTTGATGGTGGTTTAATTTTTATCTTAGTTTTATCTGCGCCTATCTATTTTGCAAACATTTGAATTTTGTGAATTTATTATCCAAAAATTTTAATTGATTTAGAAAAAATATTGAATTTAAACCTCAATGTTTATGCAGTAAAATTTTATTTTGACATTAATTTTGAATCGGTTAAAGCCTTGGAAAAGTTATTCAAATTATTAGAGTAGATTTTTATGGCTAATAATGACCATGACCCACGGCACTTAGAAACTTTAGACAGAGATCTTGGTCGTCTGTCTGGCGTAAACCACGCAACATCTTACTTCGGGCATCCCCTAACG